>CEUV01079741.1_pt1 | contig 11590 bp, 8 predicted proteins | sample 356401 | NCBI WGS metagenome assembly CEUV01 (sample SAMEA2622710, study PRJEB7988) | marine metagenome | isolation source: saline water (ENVO:00002010), including
CTGTAATGGCCATTTTAACTCCTTACGGTCAAACCAAATTTTAGAAATTTTTTATTCGAATAAATCTTTAAATCACGTGTTTTAAACAATTGTTTGTATCGTCGAGCGGTACTTCTTCTTCTATAACGTTAAGCATAAAACAAATGCTCGTAGACAGCCTGTGACCGCAGTCACATGCAACGTCTGAACACTTGCTCCTCGAATAGGTGTCTGAGTTGATCTAACTACTCATGACACTTACTCAGAATTCTTAAACTTTTCCAATGACGAAGCATACAACAAAACTTACCCCGAACGCACCATAGATCGTCAATTTTTTATGTTTCTGAAGTAGTAAAGCAGATATTTTTAATAAATTGATAAATAAATATGCGTTAACTATATAAAATTATTGTATTTTATAGGTTTTCAAGCGCATAAAATATTACTTAAATTCCCCAATTTATGCCTATTTCGGCGCTCGTGCCCCGTGTTCTGAACAACTCGATTGTGCTTCTTTGTGAATTGTAATAGACGCTCGCGGAAAATTGAGCCGAACGACCAAGGCTTGGGAGAGGAAAAAGGTAGCGAACATAGATCGAGTCGAGAGACTCTTGTCGTTCGTCGCCAAAACTGAAAATCGGGCTATAGCCTGTTTCATCATCCAGCTTTGTATGGGTATATTGAGCCAGCAGACGGCCGCGACCAAGCTGTCTCTGGGCGGCCATATTTACCCTCCAGCCGGCTCTGTCTTCTCCGAGTCGATTGCTCTGCGAAGCCGAATTTTTTAGGGCGCTGAAGGCCAAGCCGAATCGTTGTAAGACAGGAGACTCGGGAAGGAAACAATCAAGCTCAGAGCCCACGCTACTCTCAGTGCCGGAGAGGGACCTCTGTTTGTGAAAGTACTGATACTGAGCCGCGGCCGCCGCGTAAATTGAGCAATTCTCCGTTGCGAAAAGTCGATAGACTGCTTTTAACGTGGAACTACTAAAAATGGAATTCCGTCCGAAATTAAGATGATCTAACCCAAAGAACGCATTCCAACGAGAATTTTCACTACTCTCTGACAAGGTGTACAAGGCGCTGGCTTGCATCATCTCGTATTTCGAAGAATTACCGAAGCGGCCACGGAATGAACCTGAGATTCTTGATCTGAATTCAGCTCCCTCTGTGGAACGGCTAAAACCTCCAAGCAGGCTTGAATACTCGCCAGCACTTGCTCGAAATTCTGGGCTAACCTCCAGAGAAACAGGGCGGCCAGAGAGAGTAAGGGTGAGCTGCTCACCAAGCGGAGCACTGTTGAGATTGTTATCATACCCCGCGGCTATTCCAAAGCCGCCAGTCAGTGAAATAGTTGAACGACTCCATCGTTGAGCTCTCTGCTGTATTATCTGGTACAAACCCTCGGGGAGGTCATCGCGATCTGCGAGGAGACTGTTAATTTCTAGCGCAGCTGTAACCTGACCTTGGCGATACAATATTTCGGCATAATCCATCGCAGCAGAACCATTGTCAGGATCAAGAAGTAATGACCTCTCCAGATTTTCAAGCGCAGAAAACAAGTCGCCCATGTTTAGGTACACCGCACCCAACAGAGCAAAATATTCTGAGTCCGAATAGCAATCGTCTAACAAGGCTGACAAATCTTGGGCCGCCGACGCATCGCCCCCTTCAAGTCGCGGGTAAAAACTGCCTAGGTCTGGACACAAAGCCAAGCCCAATTTGGGGGTAAGCAACCAGCCAAGCCCCGCGAAAAGAATCAATATCCTTTTTATACTCACAGACACGCGCTGCAACTCAACGGCCCTTAATTGAAACTAAGAATAATAAAACTGAGGCCAACGTAGGTATCTTGACCCCATGGAGCTTAAATTATGCCATTTTTATCTGTGCTTTGTCGGTTGTTTTACGCTATTCAAGGCCGCCTTTCAGAAGCGTGAGGTTTTCCTTTACAGGCGACGATAAACTCGAAGGCGTAAATAAGGTGTGCGTATTAATCAAACCGGGGAGCAAATAACGCCCCATAGATTCAAGTTGGACGTCAGTTAAGTATCTTGCAGCCACTTCACCAACTAGAATAGGTGTAGACAAGTCGGCTGTCATTTCCTGAATCCTCATCGCAACGCTGACCGTCTCCCCACACAACGTGTGTGCCCTTCGATGCGCTGGCCCTATTGAGCCTAACAGCACGGGGCCATGCTCTATACCAATTCCGACGGCCAAAGGCTCTAAGCCTTGAATATTAATCTCGGGAAGAAGATTGTCATTTATTATCTTCTCAATTTGCAAAGCCGCAGCCAATGTCCTGCTTACTGTTCGAGTACTATCGGAATCCCATAGCGCTAATACACTGTCTCCCTTATATTCGTGCACCCGGCCGCCAAAACCTTCAACTATTTCGTTAACCTTAGTAAAAAAGTAGTGCAGCACTGACGCTGATTCTTCCGGCGGTCGCCTCTCACTTAAAGCCGAGAAATTTCGCAGATCGACACTAAGCAGGGTCACGTCGCATCTTTCAGCCTCAATGTTCGACGAAGGTAATTCAAGTGCAACCTTCTTGGCTACCGCATCTGGCAGATAACTTGAAAGGTTCTGCATGACACGTCCCCGCTCAAACCGCACTCGCCCTAGTTCCGCCACAAGCATCATCAAGCCGGAAAAAAACCCAAAAACACCAGGAAGGATCCATCCGATCCAAAAATTATATCCAAGAAGCAAGTAGCCATGAAGCCCTAGAGATAAGAAAGGTGCCAAGACAGCCATTATTGGAAGTCCAAAAAGTGCTAAGCGGCCCCTTTTTTTGGCAACTAAATAAAGCGCTACCCCAAACAAGGAAAAAATAGCTCCCATTATTAACACTGTTCCTCGAGGGGTATATGGCACATTTGAGTCTAATATGCTCACCATGGCTCGGGCCTGCAGTTCAACTCCCGGGGTAAACCCGCTGAACGGCGTTGGTACTATATCATCAAGGCCAAATGCCGTGGCACCAACCAATACCAAGACATTATCCAACAGCTCGGGTTCAAAGTTTCCGCTCAAAACATCAACGGCGGAAATTGAACGAAAGGATTCCGGTGCCTTGGAGAAAGAAATTCGGAAATTACCATCACTATCCAACGGGATATCAAAACCAATCAAAGAACCCAGATGAAGGACTCTTGTAGAATCAAAAAGACCAGTTCCCTCTTCTATTCTTGCTGACCAGGATTGGGGGGCCCCTAATTGCAGGAATGGCGCGACTGCCAATGCGGGGAATGCGCGCCCCTGGTGGCAAATTGCCGCTGGCACTTTCCGGACACCTCCATCAGCCTCAATTATTGGCGCTATATGGCCTTTAGGGACATTGGCCAGCGCGGCCGACGTAGCTATATAACTGCTCGCGGTTGGAAACAGACCAGCACCGCCTTGTTCTGCACAGGAAAGGCCACTAACAGGATGCGTTAATGCACTGCCCTGAGTGGACGGGATGTCTGACTCAATGACGGGCAGTTGGGCAACAATTGAACGCTGCCCTTGCTCAAGAGGCTCTGCAAACAGAGCGTCGCCCTCGCGCGCAGGGTAGACGATGTCATGTATCTGCAACTGCGCGCCTGCGTTCTCTATCGCAACCGCCAACTCTGCCATGGTATCTCTGGACCACGGCCATGGCCCAACTTCATTCAAGCTTCTTTCATCAATCGATACGATTGTAACGCGCTCCTCAATCTCGTCATCAGGCATAAAAGCCCAAAATAATGCTCCTGCGCGCTCCTCAATGATAGATAGAAAATTAAACGGCAAAGTAATTAGAAACAAACTAAGCGCTGCTGAGAAAATCAAGATCACCAGGTTTGCTGTCCCGGCTTTGCTGCTCAAGAATTCACGCAAAAAGTTAAGGATTTTATAATCTGAAAGACGCATACCGTTAACGCTAATTCGCGTCCCACAGAGTGATGCCCTGAATCAGGCCATCCCAGTTGAAAAAGTCAAAGAAATAGCCAGACTCTTCTCCATCAAGACTGACGGCCCCTACTATGCGAGATTCTCCATCTCGAGAATGAAAGTAACCTCCATCATAGATCCTGCCAGCTGAATTAAACTCAGCCTCGCCTAACTGCATATGATAAAGATCCAAGGTGGTTTCGAACGAGTTGTTATTGAAATTAATGGCAAGCCCTCCCCCAGAAACCGCAACAGGGGACACCTGGTTTTCCCGCTTAAAATAAGCTTGCGCACTTGTCAACGAAAAACCAATCTCTCCAAGCCCTTCTTGAACCTGCTTCTCCCCATCCTCAAGTCGAAATAGAAAATATTCGAAGTTACCCCCAACTGTGATGTCTCTTCCCTCTGCTGCGCGAGCCAGCGGAAGCGTGAGCCTCTCAAGATTCCCCTTACCCTCTGCAAAACGTCCCCAGACCAACTGTCGATCGCGAAGGTCTGATGCTGATCGCTGGCTTTCTGGAGTGAAGCCTGTGCCATATGGGGCCTGAACCTTGGCATCATCTCCCAGCTCTAAAGAGGTTATGCTCTCGGCAATCACCTCATCATTTTGATTAGTGGCCACCGCGTCTTGATCCAATATATTTTGCGCTAAAGCTGCCAAACCACCAGCTAAGTTTTGAGACTGCTCTGACTCTGGAACCCTTAAAACCACCGGAATTAATCTAGGCTGAATCATTCCTGCCTCAAACTCAATCGCCTGCATCGAATCCGATGCGAGTTCAACAGCATTGACGCTGCATGGTCCAATGCCCTGCGCTGAGCATTCGGTCGAAAATGGGGCAACTACGATCGCTCCGTCATTCACCAATGCAGTAAGCGAACGTGAAGTTGTTGAAACAAGAAAATCGGTACCTCGAACACCAATTGCTGCAACCGGAGTATTCAACCTATAGCGTTCTCGGGCAGCTTTTGCAGCCTCACCGGATACAGTTCTCGCGGTACCTTGAACTAAATTAAATTTTACTGCGGAAAGCTCTGGCCTCTCTGGGTTATAGCGATAAGTTTCGATTAAAAGCTCGCTATTAGGTCTAACACTAAGAACTGCTTGGTCACGGAACATGATGTGCACATGGCCATTGGACTCGGTTCGAATCCTATCTCCCTCGTAGACTGAAACGCCGGTTCGCAACCGAATCTCGTCAGGTCCACCAGAATTGACGTAGGCGCGCCCAATTGCAAGACTCACTGTGCCTGCGGGCAGGGCATTTATATCGTATTTGCCTTCGTTATCCGAAGCTTCTGAAGCGGTGGCAAGCTCGCCGAAAATAGATACGCAAATGAGTAGTGTTAAATATCTAGAAATTGTCATATTGGACCTGTTTTCTTAGACTCAATTTTTTCGACCTTATCTATCTCTATCGTAGTGTTTTTCATTCACGATCCAGATTTCCTGAAAACTCCATTTACTTCGCGAATTTAAAGCCCCAATCTCGCTCTTATCGTCGCACTTTATCGTATTCTAGGCCTTTCACCAGTGACCTCAATCACATCTGAATGAAGCGTGGTAACATTACCATCATCTTCCTAGTAGTCATATAGTCCTAATATTCTGTTCAGGAACTAGAGAAAGGGCGAATTTGGCCAAAATCCGGATCTAACATTCTGATGCGTGCAACTACAGAATTATTAAAAACTTTCAAATTATTCAAAAACTTAGGAGACTCGGAGCTGGAGCGGCTGTGTGTTACATCTTCGGTCGTGAGGGTTGCACGCAGGGGAGTTGTGCTGTCTGCAGGCAGTGACGAAAATAAAGTAGCTTTGCTTTTTGAGGGTCGACTTCAAGGAGTTGACTTTACGATAGACGGTCGCGAGGTTGGCCTCTACTTCGTTGAACAGGGTGATTACTGCGGCGAATTAAATATTTTCGAAAGCAAATCACAGCCTGAGCATATTATCGCCCTAAACTCAGTCGTAGTAGTGCTAATAAATGCAGATGTAGTTCGAGAGGTTGCCTCGAGAAACCCAGAGATAATGTTGGAATTGGGCCAAAAACTAGCCTCACGAATCAGGCAAATGACTAATCAAAGGTCCCTTTTAAGTCTTACCAACGTGTCGCAACGAGTGTGTAATCAACTGTGGATGATTGCTGAAGCAGAGGGCGCCAAGCCACTCAAATCAAAAGAAGTTACTGGTGTTCCTACACATATGGAGTTTGCGATCATGCTCAATTTGAGCCGAGAAACCGTTACTCGAGTATTTCAGCAACTCCAAAAGAAGCAAATTGTTTCCAGAAAAGGCCCAAACAAATTGATGATTAATGATCTAATTATATTGAGAGAAATTGCAAAGGGCTCAAAGCAACTTTGATGTTAGTTACGAGAGCTTGTTGTCTCTTAAATGCTGGCAAAAAATACAATTCAGCCGACAACTGAGCATAGCTATAGAAACTTAGGTTGGCTTTTTGCAAGCAAATCAATCTCTCCTAGTGAAGAGACTCTATGCGTATCTTGCAATTATCGATATTGAAATATCCGGCAAGCCCCCCATCTTAGTTTGGGTGCAAAAACTGAACAGACCGATTTTTAATTTATGAGAACCATGAGTAGTAAATCCGATCAAGACATAGTGACTGAGAGTTTAAAGTCTCTTAGCGGATACTTTTGGTACGCCACACTTTTCAGTGCATCAATCAACCTCTTAATGCTTACACCAATCATTTATATGCTGCAGGTATACGATCGGGTCGTTTCGAGTGGCAGCATGAGTACATTGGCAACGCTGACTCTACTTATGATGCTTCTTCTAGTCTCTACTGGCGGATTTGAGTGGGTTCGAACCAGACTATTAGTTGCAGCTAATGTTCGATTGGAAAAAGATCTACGCGAGCCCACGTCAAAGGCATCAGCCCTAAATTCCCTCAATAGCGGCAATCCAACCGCCTCGATGGGCGCCATGCAGGACCTGCTAGGCTTGAGACAATTTATCACCGGCAACGGCGCATTTGCGATCATGGATGCTCCCTGGGTTTTTATTTATATCGGGGTAATGTTCCTATTTCATCCTTACTTTGGTGTTGCAGCAATTATTGCGGCTATAGTCATGATATCTCTCGCGATAATAACCCAAAAAGCCACTGCAGAGAGGCTAAAAGATGCCAATATCCTCTCGCAAAAAGCAAGCATTTCTTTCCAGAATAGCCTGAAAAATGCGGAAGTAATTCAAGGCATGGGTATGGCTGCGAATATTCGGAGACGTGATGGAGCTCTGCAAGACGATGCCATGAACGAGCAAGCGTTTGTTAGCGTTATAGCTGGTCGCCTCTCCGCCATAAGTAAATCTTTTAGGTTGATATCTCAATCGCTATTGTTGGGGTTAGGTGCGTACCTGTCTTTAAACCAGCAAATTTCCCCCGGCATGATGATAGCGGGCTCGCTACTATTGGGTCGCGCACTCGCGCCAATAGACATCTTAGTCGCAAATTGGAAAGGCTTTATTGCAGCCACAAACCAATTAAACAGGTTAAAGACAAATCTAAGCACGTTCCCCAAAGAGAAGCCAAGAATGGACCTTCCTGTCCCAGCAGGGAATCTGTCGGTAAATCAAATTTTAGTTGTCCCGCCAGGATCTGCAACCGCTTCGCTTAAAGGTGTTGATTTTAGGATAGAGTCAGGAGAAACATTGGGGATTATAGGACCAAGTGCAGCCGGTAAAACAAGTCTGGCGCGAGCAATTCTCGGTGTTTGGCCACTTCGAACAGGCACGGTGAGGCTTGATGGCGCAGACATAAGCAAATGGGATAGAGACAAGCTCGGCCCGTACCTCGGCTACTTGCCGCAGGATATCGAATTATTCGATGGCACTATTGCCGAAAATATTTGTCGTTTTTCTGAAGAAGACTCCCAAAAAATCGTAGAGGCATCACAAAAAGCGGGCGTTCACGAAATGATTCTTGCCTTACCAGAAGGATACGATACAGTAATTAATTCTTACTCTGGCTCATTATCTGCGGGGCAGCGGCAAAGGGTAGGTCTGGCAAGGGCTATATATGGCAATCCCAAATTAATCGTTCTAGACGAGCCTAATTCCAACCTTGACGATCAGGGTGAAAATGATTTACTCGCGGCTCTAAGTCAAATGAAAGGGTCGGGTAGCACTATCATCGTTATTACCCATCGCACCTCAATATTGTCTCTGGTGGATAAATTAATGATTTTAAAGGACGGCATGATAGCCAGATTTGGTTCACGAGATGACGTACTGCAAGCTCTGAGTTCTAAAAGTCCCAACGTAACCCAGTTACAAAATAAGTCTTAATTTTCTTAATGATATAGACACAAATAAGCAGCGTAATAGGCAATGAAAAGCTCGAATATAAAATCCTTTGATACTAATCTAACAACTCATAAAAGATTTGGCATACTGCTATTTGCATTATTATTTGGATTTGGAGGCATCTGGGCAACGACAGCTCCAATAGACGGTGCGGCAAGTGGCGCGGGAGAGGTAACCGTTCGTTCATACAGCAAGATAGTCCAGCACTTAGAGGGCGGTATAATTAGTAATATCTTCGTTGAGAATGGCGCGCGCGTTTCTCAAGGGGATCCCATCCTAGAAATCGACAACACTCAATTTATGGCGCAGCTTGAAATGGCAAACAGCGTATATATTGCCAGAAGAGCTCTTGAGAGCAGACTCAGGGCTGAACGAGACGAGCTGGCTCAGATCAATTTTCCTTTTGATTTAAATTCATCTGGAGAGCAAGCTGGTATAGAAATTCAAGCACAAGAAGAGATATTCAGGACGCGACGTTCCCGATTAGAAGGCTCTGTAGCGGTTCTAGAACAGCGTGTTGAGCAACTGCAATCGAGAATTGTCGGCTTAGTTGGATTAAAGGAAAGCAAGGAACGTCTGGCAAGGTCGTATAACGAAGAGCTTGCCGATGTAAGCGAGCTGCTAACACAAGGTTTTTCAGATAAGAATAGGCTACGCGACTTAGAAAGAAACATTGCAACCCTAAACGGTGAGGTTGCAGAGTTGTTAGCATCAATATCAACTACCGAGGTTGAAATTGGAGAAGCTCGATTACAAATACTTCAACAGCAAAAGGAATTCCAAAACGAAGTAGTTACACAGTTAGGGGCAGTGCAAACAGAGTTAAACGAAAGCATTGAACGTGTAAATGCGCTGGAAGACACTGTAGCTAGAACCATAGTCAGAGCGCCTGACTCGGGGATAGTTAATGGGTTACAGGTGCACACAATTGGGGGAGTTGTCTCGCCAGGAATGCGAATAGTAGATATTGTTCCCGCCGAAGACGATCTTATCGTTGAAGTCCAGCTATCACCCAACGACATAGACCGCGTTCAAATTGGCCAAGAAGCAACCATTCGATTTTCTACGTTTGGAACAACCTCAGTACCAACAGTTTATGGGGAAGTAATAACAATTTCCGCTGATAGCTTCACTAATGAAGCCACTGGAATCTCCTACTACTTGGCGCGAGTAGAAGTCGATCCCGAAAGCATGGAAGACTTGGGGGAACTTACTTTAATGCCGGGGATGCCTTCCGAAGTTTTCATCGCTACAGGCGCAAGAACGCTCATGGAATATCTATTCAAGCCTTTCTCAAACGCTATGGCGAGAAGCTTAAGGGAAGACTAGAAATGATTTCAAAACTTAATAAACTGTCAACTGGTCTTTTGGCTTTTCTCTTTTTCCCGCTTTCATATTCACTTGCTGCACCCGGATCAACACTTGAGGATTTCTTTTCAGCAGCAATAAATTTCAGCCCAGAACTTCGTATAGCAGAGGAAAGTTTAAATATAAGTTCGGCAAGGAAAAAGGCTGCAAAGGGACAGTTGCTCCCTCAACTAAGTGCAGGAGCCAACCTTTCCGACAATCGCCTAGACAGATTCAATAATATTCAGAATTTCGATGGGGAAAGATATTTTTTAAGCCTTTCACAAACCTTATTTAATTGGCAGCAGTTTTCATTACAAAAACAAGCAACCCTTGAGGAAGACCAATCTGAAGAAGAATATTTTTACCAGTTATCAATCCTCTTGGCTGACGTAGCCAGCCGATATTTTGCTGTTTTACAAGCTGAAGATGCGCTTGACTCACTTGCCTCAGAAATCGATGCCTTAAATACCCAGCTTAATCAGGTACAAAGTTTATATGATCGACAACTTACTCAAATCACAGACCTCTATCAGATTCGAGCAAGCCTTGCTGCCGCGCAAGCCGAGCAATTAGCATTAGAGGCTCAGCTTGCTGTTAACCAGGAAAGTCTTCGATCCATTTCTGGATTAGAAGTAGGCCCTCTTTTTAAATTAGCCGACGAAATCGAAGTATCTCCGTTAGAGTATAGTCAAGAGTTTTACGTGAAGCAGGCGCAAGAAAATAATCACCGCGTATTAGCAAGAAAATTGGCAGTAAAGGCGGCAGAGAAAGGGGTAGATGTGAGCAAAGGGGCGCATATGCCTCAAGTTTCGTTCATCGCTCAACGTCAAGACTCTGATGTAGGTTTTGACAACCTTCCAATAGCAAGAACTGATACCACTTATATTGGTCTTAATGTGCAAATTCCAATCTACTCTGGGGGAAGATCGTCGGCAGGAGTATCAGAGGCAGTCAGCCGAAAGAGTATTGCTGAGTATGAATTGAGAGCGACGCAATTAGAGGCTAGAGAGGCCGTCCGATCCACACACCTTCAAATTCAGGCGAGCGAGGCACAAACTGAAGCCGCAAGAATCCTGGTTGAATCTACTACTCTTTCTTTAGATGCGATGCAGCAAGGATTCAACTTGGGGACTGTTACTAGCGTTGATGTTCTGAATGCTATTCGCGATCAATATCAGGCGGAGAGAGAATTGCAGCGTATTCGTTATGAACATATAAATTTACTTTTACTCCTAAAGCGCGAAACTGGGACGCTCAGCGCAGAAGACTTACTCGAGGTAGGAGCTTGGTTGACACCAGCCGCAGCTCAATAGCATCATAAATTTTCATGCAGAATCTTCAAAGAGTTACTACTGAGTTTGTGCAAGAGGAAGATCGATTTCGTGTAACAGGAGAAGGCGAAGACAACGAAACCCTTGTCCTTTGGTTCACGCAAAGATTACTGCTCCTGCTAATTGACCATTGCTCTAGATGGTTGGTTGAAACATCGAAAAAGTCCCAAGTCTTTCCGGCAACTTCCGAACAGACTCGAATGGACATTCAGGCGTTCGCTCAAGAGTCGGCAAAGCAGGAGATTAGGCAGGAAAAAGCAGTAACAGCTCAGCCCAGATCAAAATCTTTTTTAATAGAGGAAGTGGATATTAAATTTGGAGAGGAAGGTATAATTCTGACCTTTAAGGCAAACAAAACTCCACTGGCTACGGTGAGTTTCACCGCCAAAAGCATGCGCCAATGGCTGAGTATAATTCATAACCTTTGGAGCCAAGCTAATTGGAACATGGCTATTTGGCCCGAGTGGATAGGCAAAAACAACACAGAGGATCTTGATGCAGATCAATCATTACACTAAATTACCATCTCTAATTTAGGCAATCCTTTGGTACAGCTTTATAATTTGAAAAGTTATCTCCTCAAGGCTATATTTTAAATCCTCTGTTTCATAATGAAAAAATCCCTCCGCAAATTTTACGCTTTGAGGTAACGAAAAAGTTCTACCTTTATCTAG
>CEUV01148552.1_pt1 | contig 11540 bp, 14 predicted proteins | sample 356401 | NCBI WGS metagenome assembly CEUV01 (sample SAMEA2622710, study PRJEB7988) | marine metagenome | isolation source: saline water (ENVO:00002010), including
ATATGTTCATCTAATCTACACAAAAAATCCTTAAAAATATCATCAATATCTATATTAATTGTTGGTATATCAGATAATTCATATTTCTTATACTTAACATTATTTAAATGCACAAACAAATTATTCTGCTTATTATATTTAACTAAACCATAATAATATGTTCCTTTTTTATCTGGTTTATCTATTTTAATATCTGAACAATTTATGTCTGTATACTTATATATCTCAACTGTACTCATTTTATATATATTTTATTGCTTAATTATTATTCGTCCATTATAACGCAAAAAAAATAATATTATAGTTATTAATTATTTTCATATTTGACTAATAAACATTGTGGACACCAGTCTAATTTATCTAATGGTGTATCGCCTTCAGTTTTTTTTAATGTATACAAGTATTCATATTCAGTGTCTTGTTTTACTCCAGTAATCATCCATATAATATCATCCGTCCCCAAAATGGTTACCAAATTATCAACTGCATATGTTGGTTTATTGTCCATAGTAGAGTTTTTAACTTTTTATATATTTATTAATCAAATTATTTTAATATACCTCGTTCGTCTATAATTCTAACAATAATCTTCCTAGAAGCATAAACTGCAGGTGTTTGTTTTTTTAATGTCGTGTTCATACAACATAATCCTAACTGAATTGGCTTATTCACTGACATACTATTATATTAAAAAAAATAATTATTTTATTGTTAATTTATCTAAATAATTCTTCCGGTAATACAATAAATCCAGAAGGTTGGGATACTACAACCACATTTGCATCTGGATAGTATTCATATTTTGCTTTCGTTGAATATATATTTGCTTCACTTTGTGGCTGTTCTGTATCTTTTACTGTTACTGTTAGTTCATTAAATTTAAATTTATAAATTACATCTAAGTTGCTTTGATTAACTTCAATCTCAAAGTATTCCGGATTTTTTTCAAAAGACACTGGATATCTTTTATCACCAGATCCTTCGGGTGATATAAAATATAATTGTTTGTTTTCATAACTATATGTTTGAACATTAGGCTTATTGTATTCGAATTGACTAGGCAAAGGTCCATTTGTTTTATCAAATGTATCTAATATACTTCTCTTTCGTACTGAACCTAATAGCCCCGATTGTGTTTTATCTGTTTGTCCATCAATAAAACCAGGTATATTTACTAGGTTCATAGTTGATAGGTCCTTATTACTACTTGATGGTCCTCTTTTATCATTTACTCTTGGTTTACTCTTCTTCTTGAATAAATCATCAAATACACCCATTAAATACATTACTACTAATGCTCCAGCGATTAACGCAACAACACCAGTAATAGATAAACCAGCAATTAACCCTTTATGACTAGTTCTAGGCTTAGATGTGCGTTTACTTTTACGTTTAGATCTTGATTTTGATTTAGCCATTCCTTATATATATATATATATATATATATATATATTTTTTCATTTTATTGTTAATTTATGTAGTTTCCATTTACATACATATCGGTCATTAAATTTCCATATCTTATCAATATATATATCACATTGTACTTTACAAAATCTAGGTACATTTAATACATTCATATGTTCTCCTTCTTTATTATACGATTCTAATTCAAACTTATTCCTCTTAAATGGCAATTTAACCACTAAATTTGGATCATATTTACGATGCTTATCTCTCTTTATCTGTGATATATATAAATCATCATTTGTATCATCTATTCCTATATGGTTTTTTTGTAGTTCCTCTAATGCTTTAATAAATAAATAAAATTCCTTCATTTTATCATCATTCTCATAATTAGTAAATTGAAGATTCATTATAAATCCATTACTCTGATTTACTCCAAATGGACATACCATTACTGGTGTTGTTACATAAACCATATTATTTTTACCATAATACATACTAATATATGATAATTTATCATTATTAACTGCTTGACTTTTATCTTCCATAAATTCTTTTTTTTTTACGTTTGGATTTTTACAAACAAAATTAACATATCTTATTTTTTCTATATCATATGCTTTATGACTAATATTCTTTAATAAACTCATATTATTATATATAATATTAAATTATTTTTAAACGATTAAGATCTCAATGCTTTATCAACCTCATCCAAACACTTATTTGTTAAATATACAAAATTATCCCTTTTTATAATACCATTCTTGATATCTTCTGCTATTGTTTTACAATTAGGTAATATATCTATATTATCTCCTACTACATCGTCTCCATACTCATCGTCTTCATCTGATTTTTCTTCTTCTGTTATATCTCCATCAGAATCACTTGATATTTCTGATAATTCAGATTCATCTGACATTTCTGAGAAATCAGATTCATCACTAGAATCATCTGATAATTCTTCTTCATAACTGGATTCATCACTAGAATCATCTGTTAATTCTTGGATTTCTGGTTCCTCACTTGTTTCACTAGACATATCCGAATCATCTGTTAATTCTTGGATTTCTGGTTCCTCACTTGACAAATCTGAATCATCTGATAATTCTTGAATTTCTGGTTCTTCACTAGAATCATCTGTTAATTCTTCTTCATCACTTGACATATCCGAATCATCTGTCAATTCTTGTTCTCCATCTGGTATCTCCTCACCTGTTATATCTGGAGGTGGTTCAAACGAACCTTCTTCATCTCCACCACTCAAGATATCTTTTGTCTGTTTGTCTTGTTCATTTATTTTTGTCATTAATACACTCAACTCTTTTTTCTTATCAGCTAATTGTTTATTTAAATCTGCTAATTCTTCAGTATTCCTTTCTATATCTAAATCTTTTTTACTTTTAATCTCCATAAATTCTTCATTCTTATCCTTTATTTTATTCAAAATTTCTGTTACTCGTTCATAGTTTTGAGTAAATAATCTGTCTGATTCTAATTTTAAATACTTCATTAATTCATTCAATCTTAATTCACAATATACTAACATCCTTATCTTTTCAACTGTATTGACTCTATCATGCTTTTTGTATAAAAATCCTTTATAACTTGGGTTCAAGTATAATATACAATCATCCATACACATATGACATTCATCTTTTTCTATAATTGGTTCTGGCTTCTTTGGTTTATAATTTTCTACTTCTTTGTTATATTTTTCTACTAATTCTCTCATCATTGGGTCAGGCTTCATTGGAGGTGGATCATATGGTGGATATGTTACTTTCGGTTCCATATAAGCACATTGAACTATTCTATTTCTAAATATTTCCTCCAATTCATCATCATCTACAAATTCCAATAATATCTTGTTTAATTCTTCAACATCTATTCTAATATAGTTTGAATTCTTTTTTTCTATTTCTAATTCATATTCATTATCAAACTTTTCCTGATTTAATATAATATTATACCAATTAATATCCCGGATACATATATTACTACAGTCTAATACATAATCAAATAAATTAAAATATTCACCGATTGGATCATCAACTACACATTTAAAATTATTTAACTTCATATCTCTCTCAGCAATTTCTTTCTGTATTGTCATTATTTTTTCTTGAGCTTTACTCACTGATTCTTTCAGATCATCATATTGATAGTTATAATTAGTATCTTTGGGTCCTTCTGGTACTTTTAACAATAATTCCGGATCAACTTTATTTGGAGTATCTGAACTTTTACCAATTTCACTATCATATTTAGTATTCTTCAATTGTTCATCTGGTACTGCTGTATCATCCATAGGTGCTGCTGGTACTGCTGTATCATCCATAGGTGCTGGTGGTGCTGTATCATCCATAGGTGCTGCTGGTACTGCTGTATCATCCATAGGTGCTGCTGGTACTTCTGTATCATCCATAGGTGCTGGTGGTGCTGTATCATCTATAGGTGCTGCTGGTACTTCTGTATCATCTATAGGTGCTGGTGGTGCTGCTGTATCATCCATAGGTGCTGCTGGTACTTCTGTATCATCTATAGGTGCTGCTGGTACTTCTGTATCATCCATTGGTGCTGGTGCTGTGTCATCCATAGGTGCTGGTGCTGTGTCATCCATAGGAGCATCATCCATAGGTGTATCATCCATAGGAGCATCATCCATAGGTGTATCATCCATAGGTGTATCATCCATAGGTGTATCATCAGTAGGTTCATCATCCATAGGTGTATCATCTGTAGGTTCATCATCCATAGGTGTATCATCTGTAGGTTCATTATTGAATGCAGATTCAGGTGGATTAAACTCAAAATCTTCTTCATCATCTCCTTCAGCTCCTCCCGATTTTGATGGTTTAAATATATTATTGAGTGAATCTATATCATTTAAATTTAATTTATCTATTAAATACATAAGTGTATACGAATCTACACACTCCATATATTTATCTGTTTGTTCATTATTAAATACACTTGACCTTGGTAAATATAGTATTTTTTCTAATTGTAGAATTGTATATAGTTTATCACCGTCGCCACCATATTGACTCATTATACTATACTTAATATAATTATTTTGTTAATCTATACCTGAATTCTTTTTTGTCTGGATTATAAAAATATAAATGCATTGTATTCTTATATGGTTTAATATTACATACGCCTATCTTGTTTGAATAAAACAATAATTTACAATCATGCATATTTTTTTTGTTTTTGTATGTATCACCTGGTTTTCCACCAGTCCCACAAACTATCTGATACACATCTCTATTATTTATATTCATTTTTATTAACTGCTTACTATGATCATGTCCTGCCATATAAATATCTATATTTCCATAATCAATCAATTTTGTTATAAATTTATCTAATAGTTTATGTGGATTACCGTGACCACCAACACTTCTTAAAGGATGATGTCCATACATTATTCTCCATTTACTTTTAGTTGGCTTATCCATCATTTTTTTAACATTCATAAATTGTCTATTCACAGTTGATTCATTCATATAATCAATATTTGTATCTATCACAAAAAAATCTATATTATTCAATGTATATGAATAGTAATTATTTGGCATCACCCATTTGCCTTTATTTTTAGAAGATATCTTTGCATAATTAATTTGCGATTTAGGATTTGTGTGATAATCATGATTTCCTAAACACATATAAAATTTATTGTTATCTGATATATTTCTATATGGATCTTCGAATTTTATTTTAAATTGTTTGTCTCTAGCTGTTTTACATCCATCCTCATAAATATTATCACCTAATCCACATATAGCATTTTTATTACTGTTTTTTATTAATTTTTTTATTAGTTTGGATACATCGTATTGTTCTTTGTATCCAGAACCCATATCACCAAGTAATGTTATATTTTTGTACATAATATAACTTATTAAATATATTAATAGTTAAAAAAATATTAATAATTTCATTATGGCAATCCACAATAACCCTGCTTCCAACCTCATTGGGCCTTTTCCCCCTAATGGGTGCATTATGAAGTTCGTAAACCCTTCAACCAATCGTTGACCACACATCTGCTCCATCATCCCCGAACACATACATCCTAAAACAAACGCCAAAACAATCATCAGTCAGCTATTATCTTCCATTCTCTATATATATTATATAAACAAAAAAAGATAAGAATAAATAAAATTAATCAGAATTAATAAAATGGATTATGACACAATTGATGTACATTATTATTTGAATCATTATATTTATAAAGACCAGGTGAATTATTGGATTCCGCTTTATCACAATATAAAGTATAACTATCTAATATTTTTTGTTCCCTGGGTTCTTGAGTATAATCGAAATAGACAGACAAATGGTTACAATGTTTATCTTTCAAACATCTCTTATAACCCACATTTGCCGCCGGAACAAGTCAGCATCCCCCAAAAACCCCTACAATCGGAGTCGGTAGTACAAGATTTATCGAAGCCGAATGCATTACCACTACCTTCAACCAATCGACCACCACACATCTGCTTCATCATCCCCGAACACATACATCCCAACACAAACGCCAAAACAATCACAAGCAAGCTATTATCTTCCATTCTATATATATATATATATAAACAAAAAAAAATAAGATTAATTAAATAAAATGAATATATACAATTCATGTAATTTATTTCATCAAAGTATTATCATTCAATTGGGTGAGATAATTTATAGTTCATTAAAATTAAATGAGCGAACAGATGAAGATATCTTACAATTAATCAATAAAAACAATCCTAATATGGAATCTATGTTTGATGATCTTAAATCTAATTTCGAAAAAATGTATCAAGAAAAAGATAGAGAAATATTAAAAATACAACAAGAATCTCATAATAATTATATCAAAGGTTTTGAAGAAGGAAAGAGAGTTTATAACTTAATTGTTGAGGAAAAACAAAGATTAATAGAGAAACAAGAAAAAGACATAGAAATGTTGAAACCGAAAGAACATTTAAATACAAATCAAAAAGGTGATGAGTTTGAAGATATGATAACAACTGAATTGATACAAAAAACAGATAGATTCGCATATGTAGAAGACACAAGTAATATTAAAGGTAGTGGTGATAGAATATGTGTGTTTAATGATTTTAAAATAATGGTAGAATGTAAGCATAAAAACACAATCACAAAACAAGATATTGAACAATTCAAAGACCATTATATATCAGACATTCAAGTAGATAAATATCAAATAGCTATAATGTTAGCATATTCTACAAATAATATAATTGAGAAAGGTTCTTGGAGAATAGAAAGATATCTTGATAATAACGTTGTTGGATATTTAACAATATCAAAATATTATAAGAGAGAACAGGTTGAACAAATAATTATAACATTTATAGAACAGGTTATAGATTATTATGGTTCATTAAAAGCAAAAAAAGAGACAATAGATGAGAATGAATTAATGTATACAATGTTAAATGATATTCATAGAGATATCATTCATATTGAGAAATATGAGTTAAAACAAATAGAAAATATACAGAATAGATACAAAGAAAAACAAAAACTATTTCAAAAATATATAGAACAATGTGAGATAAAAAATATACCAATACCAATAGAATTACAAACAAGTACAATATCCATTGATATATTTATGAATAAATTAATGGACAAGATATCTTCTATTAATTTGGATTATATGCCAAAATTAAAATGGAAACAATGGTTAATAGATAAATTAGAATTAGATGATTTTTATAAAAATTTATTAAATAAAAAAGGTATAACACGTGATTATATTATGAATAAATAGAATTAATTATTTAGATTATCTTCTTCTTCTTCTACCACCAACTGAAATACTTCTTGTTGTATCTGAATTATTTCCCATTTCTTCTACATTCTTATCAAAATTATAAGACAGTAATGATGCACATATTCCTAATATTAAAATAAATTTAAAACCAATTGCCATAAAATATAGTTTATCCCATACGCTTAAATCAGTACATTTTTTATTATAATCTATTGGGTATTTTATAATATACAGATACAGTATAAAATCAATTAAACCAAAAAAAGCAAATAAATATGGTTTATTTGATGTTTCAACCTTAATATTACCAAATACCAATATTACTAATCCAACAGCAAGACCGCCTAAGCCCCACTCACCGGCTACTTTACCACATTTTAATTCACCACATTTTTTTTCGTCACTCATTATATATATATATATATATATATTAATTTTTTTTATAAAGCATATTTTTAGAATTAATGTATTTAGTTTTATAATTTAAAATTTTATCATTAGACCTGTCTCTAATCCACAATTTTAATATATTAAATTCTTTTTTAGGAGATATAGAAATCCCATTTATTTTATTATAATTATTACTATCAATGTGTATATTTTCGCATACACATGATTCTAATACATCTATAAATTCATTGAGTATATTGTCTGAATTAATTTTATAGCATAATAATCCTCCTTTTTTATTATTACTGTCTTCCCAAGTAGGAAAGATATCTTCTCTCATAACAAAAATCATAGAATCAAAAAGATGATAATTAGTAATATTATTTTTAAAATAGAATAAATCAAAAAGATTATTTATTTCAAAAATTTTTTTATAGCTATCATTACTCCAATCTTTATCATGAATAGAATGGTACCATATGACCCATTTGGTATTTGTTTTATAATCCATATAAATTAATAATATACATTTTTTTTTATATATATATAATATAAAAATATGTCAATGATATACATATTCTTAATAGTATTTATATACTATGTATTTAATTTACAAGATGATAAATGTTTATTGAAAATGGTAGCAATGGGTTGCGTTGTATTTTTATTAAATCAAAATAGAGTATTTGAAGCATCAGAAAATAACCCAACACCTGAACCACCAATTGACAAACCAAAATCATCAATGGAAAAACCAAAACCATCTAATAGTCGCAAATATGTTAAACCTGATAATCAATCATATGATACTAATAAAAAAGTTAAAACTAGAACATTAGATGGTACACTTGAAGATATGGTTGGAGAAAATGTACATTCTACAAATATGAGTAAATATGATGGATTATGTATAAGAAATGATAATGAAGAAGGATGGATGAAATTTCCGGATAATATACCATTGATTAAAGATAAAGATTTATATGTAATTCAAGGACATACTAATCCTAATGAACCTATACCCGTTGATTCATCTAATATTAATGGACCACCTGTTGATGGTGATATAGATGGTACAAAGAGTATGTTTATGTTCAAGAATAATGTTGTTAGTCCATTATGTTGTCCATCTACATTCACTACTTCAGATGGTTGTGTATGCTCTACTAAAAAACAAAGAGATTATATAAATAATAGAGGATATGGTAATTCTATACCTTGTTCATCTTCCGACTAATCTACCGTGAACTTGTTCATATAATTTACTAGCCATATCATCTTGTTTTGCCAGATTTTTTTGTCTATATTCTTCTAACTTTTTTTCTTTTAATTTTTGTTTATTATACAATTGTAAGTCCTTATTTGACATTTTATAAGATATGTTAGACCTATCTCTTTTAACAGAACTTATTGTTCTTTCTTCAACATCTTCTACAGTATCATTTATATAATTATCATCATACGCTTTTTTTAAATCATAATAATGAAGATTATTACTAGTACCTCCGAAATTATGTACTTTACCTTGACCTAAAACAACAATACTGTCAGCACCACTTATTGATATTTTTTGTTCTGGTTCTCTTATTTGTATTTGATTCTTTTTTTTGGATAATTTATTTCTTTTTTGTTTTTCGAATTCATTATTAAAAGTTGACATACCAACTTTACTTTTGAATACAGGTTGTTCATTAGTATTATCTGATTTGTACCAATCATCATATCCATCATCAAATGCAGTACTCATTCTATTCTCATCGAATACTTGATTAAATTGTTTTTGATTAAATTTCTTATCTAATGATAAATTTTGATGATTATTAGATAATTGAGTATCATTAAATGTTCTTTGATTCTGTTTTAAATCATTGTGATCATGATTCGATTGATCATTATTATATTTTTTTAATAAAACTTTGTAAGACAATTGAACATTTTTGAATTCAACTGGATTACCACCTTTATCTGGATGAGTTCTCATTGCTTCTCTGATATATGCTTTTTTTAATGTTGGTAAATCATAATTTCTTGGTACATTTAGTATTTTAAAAGGATCTAATTTAGGTTTGTTAGATAATTTATTCAACATATCTTGTTGATTATTTATAATATTTTGCTGTGCATTGTATAAATTTAATAATTCATCATAACTTAAATTTTGATTCATTTATATTTTATAAAAATAAAATATATTTAATCACATACCGAATATATAATAATAATCCAGAAAATTATCAAAATCCATTATATTTACTATAAGATATATATATATATATATATTTAAACATATAAATTTGATTTTATAATAATACACCACTAAATAATAATTATATACAATGGATCCTAAAAATATAAATAAAACAAGTTTCTGTAATCATACAACTGATAATATTATTTCGAATGAATTAAAACAATATATTCTGACTGATATGTTTAATAGAAGTAAAATAAAATTCAATGATAACTATGCTAGAATATACAATAAAAAATTTATAAATAATTTTAAAAATGAACATATCTTTTGTTTTAAATCATATGGTTCTCCATATTTAATGTATTGTACAAAAATAAACAATGTACCATATAGTTTGCTAATTGATAAAAGAATTAATAAAGGTCATAGCTTACCTAAAATGTTTATAGTAAATTATAAGTTTGATATTGAAGTGTATGATGGTTCTCTATTTGAATGCGAGTTACTGAGAGATAATCAAAATAACTGGAATTTATTAATTGGTGATGCATATTATGTTAAAAATGAGATATTGAAGAAAAATAAAACAATTGTAGAAAGAATAAATATTATTTATGATATATTAAAAAATAATTATACAGAAACAGAATTCTCTAATGTATGTAATATTTGTGTTAAAAAATATTATGATGTTTGTGATTATACAGATGTATTTATGACTATTAATAATTTAAATTATAAGGTAAGAGGAGTATATATTATTCCTATCAATATTAATTATGCGAATATATTATATATTTATACAGATGATGATAAAAAATTATACAAAAAGAATACTAATTTAAATTTTAAGGTAACTCGAGGTTCTAAACCAGAAATTTATGATATATATTTAATGGCTCCAAATGGCTACCAAAAAATAGATAATTTATATATTCAAAATATTGAATTTAGTAGATATATTAATGATTTGTTAAACGATAATACAGAAATTGTTTTGGAATGTATGTTTAATAAATCATTTAAAAAATGGCAAGGTATTAAAGAAACTAAAAATAATATACACCACATTAGTGATATGAAAACAATTTAATTAAAATATATATATATATTATATATATATATATAATATGGCAAAAAGAAAACCTAATTTAAGAAAAAAAAGCAAAGGCAGTAGCAAAAGAGGAGGAAGAGTAGGAGAAATTCCATCTAAATTAGATACATCTCAATTAGATACATCTCAATTAGATACATCAGTACCTACTTCTTCGACGGGCGCTTCTACTTCACCAGATGCATCTACTTCGACGGGCGCTTCTACTTCAATAGGTGCATACACTCCTGACTCAGATGTTAATTATGTTAAACCGCGTTTTGAAAATAATGTTTTAAATTGGATTTATAATAATCCAATAAAAATTGGTATATTTTGTTTAATTGTAGTATGCATAATATTATGCATATTATATGCAAAACAAATAGGTGATTTTTTATGGGCATCAAATATGGGTATAAACATAGGTGGTTCTGAAAAAGATGACAAAGATGACAAAGATTGAGAAGATTTATATTAACTATTTATTTCTTCTTTTATCCAAATAATTGTTTACTTAAATTCCACAAATATCCCCCACATTTATTGTACCAAAAGGCACAATTCGGTTCTGAACATTCATTAGTAAATGTATTTAATTTAGGATTACATTCATTATTTTCTTCACAATCATCACCAGG
>CEUV01112684.1_pt1 | contig 11521 bp, 8 predicted proteins | sample 356401 | NCBI WGS metagenome assembly CEUV01 (sample SAMEA2622710, study PRJEB7988) | marine metagenome | isolation source: saline water (ENVO:00002010), including
CAGGGCCCACCATGTGAACAACACTCCGCCAATGAGGCCGCCAAGGTGTCCCAGATGGGAAAGACCGGCGGCCTGACCTGTGAGCGCCAGAAGCAACGAACCAACTCCGAAGATGATGGCCGCCGTACGCGCCTTAACGGGAAAGAAAAATAGAAGTAACTGAGCCCGGGGGAAAAAAACAGCCAGGGCGCCCAGAAGTCCTACCACGGCCCCGGAAGCCCCGATGGTAGGATGGCTTAAATCTCTTTGAAAGACGATTACGAAGAGCGCTCCCATGAGACCCGAAACGAAATAGAGTACCGAAAATTTGGAAGATCCTACTTTGTGCTCGATGGGGGCTCCCAACGACCACAGGGCCAGCATGTTAAAAACTATGTGGATTATGTTTCCGTGCAGAAACATGCTGGTAAATGGTTGCCAGACCGCCCCGGACCAGAAATCCACCGGAACCAGTCCGTAGGAATGAAATACGCGATCCGCAAGGCTGCCCTGTTGGAAAGCCAACAGGCTTCCGGATAGAATTACGAGAACGATGTGTATTGCCACATTCACTCCCACCAGGGTCCTTGTTACAGGTGCTCTGAAAACACTCATTGCTTCCAGAAAACTCAGGAACTCGCACTTCACAAATAAAAATTCGCAAAATTTCCGCGATTCGATTGGATTTGACAGGTGTTCGGCGGGCAGACATTCAGAAAATCATGCAATCCTTATCCGATAAACCCTATATTCGCATCCCGGCGCTGATTTTCATCTGGCTGGGAGCCCTGGTCTTTATCGGACTAATTGTTAGAACGGAAAGAGTGCGATTCCGCCCGGATCCTGAGCTGGCGATCTCGCTGGCAAACAAAGCGCAAAATGTAACCATCCGTAGAGACGATTTTGGCGTTCCACACATCCTGGGAAAAACGGAGGCGGATGTGGCCTTTGGCCTGGCCTATGCCCATGCCGAAGACGACTTTTCTACGATTCAAGCAGTGGTGGCCGCTTCCAGGGGGCAACTATCCCGGCTGCATCTTTCCAGCACATCTTTGCAGAACGATTTCTACGCCGGAATGTTTCGCATTAATGAACGTACCGAAGCAACCTACGAAGAGCAAATCTCCGACGAGCTCAAGTCTATATTCCAGGGTTACGCCGATGGCCTTAACTACTACGCGATCAAGCATCCCCGGGAAGTGGACGGTCGCTTCTTTCCGGTGCAGGCAATGGACCTGGCCCGGGGATTTGTGCATAAGATACCGCTATTCGTAGGAACCGGACAGGAACTGGGCAAGGCTCTGGCCACAACCGAAGATGACATCCCGGACGAAGACCGGCAAAACTCCGAAGCCTTTATGCTCAAGCCAGGGCCGGGGAATGCGCAAGAGTTTGGCGACCAGGAATCCCTGGAAACCGATGCCTGGTACGAAGATTACGCCATGGTGGCCAGCAATGCTCATGCTGTGTCCCGATTGCGTTCGGCGGATGGTCTGAACCGACTGAACGTAAATTCGCATCAGCCCTGGGACGGCGCTGTGGCCTGGTACGAAGCACATTTAAAAAGCGAAGACGGGTTTGAGATGTATGGCGCCACCTTTCCGGGAAGCCCTTTGATCTTCGTGGGGCATAACCAGAAACTGGGCTGGACCCATACCGTGAACACCCCGGACCTTGTGGATCTGTATCGACTGAAGACCGACGAAGACCATACGAAGTATACGGTGGACGGCGAAACCCTGGAACTGCGAAGCCGTGATGTGGATATCACCATGGATCTTTTCTTTTTCGAAGTGACGGTCAGTCGCACAGTTTATGATAGCATCTTTGGACCGGCTCTGGAGTCGGATTCGGGCATCATCGCAGTGCGGGTTGCCGGGCTGGAAAACCATGCTGGCTCGGCGGAGCAATGGTATCGCATGGCCAAAGCCAACAGCTTCCGGGAATGGACCGAAGCGATGAAGATGCAATCCATGCCCATGTTTCATACGGTGTATGCAGACAAAGACAACATCGCCTACATATACAATGCGAAACTGCCTGTACGAAAACCGGGCGCGGACTACAAAGGAATTATCAATGCGGACTCCCGGGAATATCTCTGGGATGATTATCTCGCATACGAAGAACTTCCAGCAGTGACCAATCCTCCGTCCGGATTCGTACAAAACGCTAACTCTACGCCGTTTTATACAACCAGCGAGCCCTACAATCCTTCCCGAAGCGATAATCCGCAGTACGAACACATAGAAAGCAGATTAACAAATCGAGCCTTTCGATCGCTGGAATTATTCGGTCAGGATCCTTCCATAGATAGAGAAGAATTTCTTCGATACAAGTTCGATCGCAAGTACCATCCCTCCGCCCCCATTTTTCAGGAAGCCGTCTATCCAGTGCTCGAGGGATTCAAGCCCACGAATGCTCTGGAAGCCGAGGCCCTGGAGGTGCTTCGCAACTGGGACGGCACTGCCCATCCGGAAAGCAAAGGAGCAATGCTTGCCATTCTCACCTGGCGCCCAATCTGGAAAGCTCTGGTAGTGGACCGCAAGAGTCCCGACCAGACTCCCGATCCGCTGGAAACCTTTGCCGACGCGGTGGACTATTTGCTGGATACCGGCAATCTGGACGACCCTCTCCACAGCAGACAAAAACTGATTCGTGGCGATACAATTCTGGGAATGGGCGGCGGACCGGACGTTCTAAATGCGATGCATGTAAAGGACCTGGACGGCTGGATGGGATGGGCTCATCCCGAATGGCAGAAGATCTATGCCGGGGATTCATTCATAATGCTGGCGGAGTTCGGGCCCAATGGAGTGCAGTCCTTCGCCGCGCAACCTTATGGAAGCAGCATGCGCCCGGACTCCCGGCACTTCGCGGATCAGGCCCCCATCTTTCAGAAACGACTTCTGCGAAGAACCTACCTTTCCGAATTAGAAATCCAGTTTCGCACGCTGCAGAGCTATCATCCGGGACAGGAGGATTAGTGGAACTGATCTTTGCCGGCCTGGATCTGAAAGACTTTCAAAAGGGCCTGATGGAAGCCTATCTATTAGCCCGCCAGGCCTCGGGCGGCGCGAGCTTTCGCACGGTAGATTCCTTCGAACCGGCCTACGCATCCTCCGGCACACTGTGGATTCCTGAACTGCCTTTTTCCCGTCTGGACGAACTTCTGGACTGGGGCCTTCCGGTGCTTCTCTGCGCAGGACAGCTATACAGAGAACCCGATGAATTACGGAAGCTCTACGAGGCGGGCGCCGGCGCACTTTTCTTTCCGGGATTGGATAATCTGTATCTCTTTCCGGAGATCTCGGAGGACACGAACGGCGCCGCGCTTCTAATCATGGACGATCCGTTTCGCCGGCTTTACCGACAAATTCTTCTGTTTGCCGGTTACAGTCCACGAGGCGATCTTTCCAGCGCAAAAGACATATCCCTGGTTCTAGAGGGCCTGCGCGAACAGAAACAGATTGTGATCGTGGCCGACCTGGACTGCAATCGGGTGGATACCCTGTTGCTGTGCCATGAACTCGATTCTTACATAAGGAAGAATCCATCCATGAGCGGTAGAATTCGAATCCTGCTACTAAAGGATTTCAAGAAGCCCGGACTGGATCCGGCCTATATGCGATCATCCGTTCAGAAGATTGCGCGGCGGATTTTTCATCCTATGGAAGGGGCTCTGGCCCTGGTTGAGTCCCTGTATCTTTACGGCATCCCGGACGAAATGGCCGGCGCCCGGTTTCGCAATCTGGAAACCTTTCTATACGCCAATCGAATTCAATCCCTTCGCGCCGACCCGGATCGCATCTTTCGCAACGCCTCGTCCAGGCTGAAATCGTTTTCCCGGGCCCTGCCTTTTCTCTGGCTATACGATGAGTTTCGCGATCTATCCTCCACCGGAGCGATCACGCTTCAACCAGACGTTAATCCGGGCAATCTGTTCTATGGCATCCGGGGTCCAGGTGCCTCCGGGGAATCGCTCCAGAACCTGGACAAATAGACTTCGCGCCTCTTCCAGGTGGGAGCGAAACGTTTCCGGCTCCGCGCTGGGTTCGCTCACGGTCTTCCCCTGGACCCGTTTCCTGTTTTCGAAATAGGCAAGTATGGCTTCCGAGTAGAGAAAAAGCGCTTTTCTGTAAAGATTATACCCCTCCGGACCGGAACCGCTGTCGTTCGCTTTTTTACCGACTGCATCGGACGTTGCTTCGGAAACTCTGGAATCGCCTCCCTGCTCGACACCCCGGGCCCGACCTGCGCCGCCATCGCCAGAAGTCGACTCAAATGGCTGGCTCTGGGCGTCCGGCTGGCTCTGCTTTTCAAGGCGAATCAGCAGAGTCTTGCGCGCTTCGATCAGAGTATCCACGGACAGTCCCGGCATTTGGATCGCATGGCCGGTATCCGGATGTATCTCGAATAGACGTCGATGAAAAGCGCTCTGTAGACGCTGTCTGTCCAGAGCGCCTTCCATGGACTCCAGACCCAGGATCCTGCGTGCCTCCGTCGGTTCCACGCTCCCACAGAAATACCTGACGGAGAACCAGTACAGTCTTTTTCTGACAGTATATGCCTTCCCTGGAAAGTAGAATCATACGGGGGCTAAACCCGGATCTGAGCGCTGACGACTGCGCGCTCATTGAACACGGAGGAGAACCTTATCTTTACACCACCGATAGCCTGGCCCAGGACACCCACTTTCGTCTGGACTGGTCCAGCCCGGAAGACATTGCCTTTAAGCTTCTCCATGTAAACCTTTCCGATCTCTGGGCCGCCGGCGGAATGCCGGAGTTTTGCCTGTTAAACCTGGGACTGCCTGAACCTGCCGATGAGGCATTGATTCAGCGTTTCTCCAGCTGCTTCAGGCACCTTCTGAGGGAACATCGTATCGCTCTGGTGGGCGGAGATACCTTCCGAAGCATCGGATATTTGTTTTCCCTGACTCTCTTTGGTCCGGCGCTTCAACCGAGATTCCGCAGAGCCCAACCCGGCGACGGCCTATTTCTATCGGGTCACGTGGGCCTCAGCCAACTGGGCTATAAGCTGCTGGAAAGCGGCGGTCGCCCCCGGGATCTGCAATATCCTGATGATTTGAAAGCTACAAACGAAATCTCCACCGAATCCGCGAGCCCGGGAGCCGCGGAGCCTGCGGACTACGACTCAAGCACTGGATCCGCTACCCGGAATCCCCCGCTGGGCAGCCCCACAGGGAGGCCCATAGACATCTCACGACAGCTACAGTCCCGGAATTGGCAACACCTGGCTATTGCGCGGCACCTGCGCCCCAGGGCCAATCTGGAAGCGGCCCGGCAACTGAATGCGCTTCAGGCGCAGCATTTCCCCGTTTCCGGGGCCATGGACTTGAGCGATGGAATCTTTGCCGATTGCAACCGGTTTGCCGAAAGCTCTGGCCTATCGTTGCGGGTGGAACTGGAAAGGCTATCCATGGTTCCGGCAGTTTTGGAAAAAGGGCCGGTTTTCGCCGCCGGGTCCGGAGAAGAGTTGGAGCTTCTGGTAGCTTCGCCGGAACCGCTACCCGAAGGTTTTGTTCGGATCGGCACCTTTGATAGCCCGAGTCCGACTCCGGCGGCGATATTCTATCTGAATCAGAAACCGGTGAAGCCGGCTCTGGCATTTGAGCACTTTCAATAGGCGCCCTGGACGGGCATCACCCGGCCCCGAATTCCGCCGTCGGTGGCGAAAGTAAGGACAGCAGGGTTCAACCGGGACTCTACTCCTGGTCACCGTAGTACTGGGCCAGGTGAGCTTCTAGAATTGCCAGGTCATCCTGATGCACCGCGGTGAATTTCAGAGCGGTGAAGCATTTGTCCCCATCCTGCCAGGAGCGCACCACGCGGCCGGTAGCATGAATGGTTCCATCAAGCTCGGGAAAAGAGAAGGAAAGCGAAATAGGAGTGCCCTTATCGAACGGAGTTTCGGTTTCCAGGCTTACTCCGCCCATGCTGAGATCCCTGGTCATACCTGTATGGGGCTGTTCCTCCTTTAATGTGCGGTACTCGATTCGGAAGACCAGGTCCGCCCGGGGGAACTTGCGCTTTTCTTCCATGGTCCATTTACCCCTCTGGCATCCAATCAGGCAAGAGTTTTGATTGCAACCACAGCTATGAATGATTAATTTCTACCCGTGGCGGAAACAGCAGATATTCACCGTGAACTCACCAACTTCTCCAATTTCCTGAAAAAGCGAAATTTGAAGATTACGAATCAGAGGCTGCTGGTAGCCGAAAAGGTATTCGAACTGGGCACCCACTTTACAGTGGACTCCCTGGCCGATGCCCTCAAGGACCGGAAGGGAGAGATTTCCCGGGCCACCATCTATAGAATCGTTTCGCTTATGGTAGAGTCCGGTCAGCTCACGGAGCATAACTTTGGCCAGTCAGTTAAGTACTACGAATACATTCCTCCCCGGGCCCACCATGACCACCTGGTATGCGTAGACTGCGGACGAATCGAAGAATTTGTTGTGCCAGAGATTGAAAAGATTCAGCTGGAAATAGCCAACAATAACCACTTCGAGCTGGAAGACCATTCACTGAATCTATATGGCAAATGTAAATTCCTCAAAGAAGAAGGCCACTGCGAAAGGCGCAAAGAAGAAGCAGACAGCATCAAATAAGAAGGCTGTGGGCACCGGAAAATCTGCGGCCCGGAACCCCGCTGTCGCCGATGGTGGCAGCCCCGTAGCCAAAAAAACCCGAAAACGTCAGCCAGCCTCGCAAGATTCGAACAGGTCAAAGTCTTCCAAAAAGAAATCAGCGCCCGTGCGAACGGCAAAGACATCCTCTTCCGAAAAGAAAGCAGCATCCTTGCGGACGGTAGAGAAATCGTCTTCCAAAAAGAAATCGTCATCCGGCAATAAACAGAAGTCTCCATCGCAGCAGTCCATTGCCAGAGCGCAGACCGGCAACGCTTCGGCTCAGAGCAATCCCGGCAAGGGCCGCGCCCGAAACATTTCTACAAACGGGGTGGATGTGCAGCAACGGATGGCAGAACTGAGCTCGCAGTTAAGATATCATCAGCACAAATATTATGTAGAGAATCAGCCCGAAATAAGCGACAAGCATTTCGACGAGATGCTCAAGGAACTGAGTCGGCTGGAAGAGGAGTACCCTCTGTTCAAGGAAGCGGATTCGCCCACGGAAATGGTGGGGTCGGATCTCGAGGCGGGTTTTGAGAAATTCGAACACACAGTGCCCATTCTTTCGCTTTCGAATACCTACTCTACGCAGGAAGCTGTAGACTGGGCGGAAAAGACCGTGCGAAAAGGCGAAGCGGTGAATCTGCAATGGAAAGTGGATGGCGCCACCCTCGTACTCTATTACGAAAAGGGAAAACTCATTCGGGCCGTAACCCGGGGCACCGGGCAGATAGGCGATGTGGTCACAAACAACGCCCGCACTATTCGAAGCATCCCCGGAACCCTCAAAGAGCCAGTAGACCTGGTTGCCCGCGGCGAAGTCTACATGACGTTTTCCGATTTTGAGAAGTTTAACGAAGAGTCCGAGGGAATCTATGCCAATCCGCGAAACCTGTCTGCCGGATCGTTGAAACACAAGAAGTCCAGAGAAACCGCTCGGCGCCCATTGCGATGGGTTGCCTTTGATTTGCATCTGTCTTCGGATCCCGAACGTTTTCAGTCGGATTCAGAACTGCTGAACTATGCCCTTTCCCAGGGTCTTCCTGTGTTCCCGGATAACGTGACCATTAGCTATAAGAGCGATGCTGATCTACGTAAAGCCATTGAATCCTTCGAGGCAAAGCGCGAAGAAGTACCCTTCCCGGTAGACGGACTGGTATTAAAGCTGGATGATCGTTTCCGCAGGCTGGATCTCGGATTCACCGCCGCGGTGCCGCGCTGGGCCACCTCACTGAAATTTGAGCCGGATCTGGCCGAAACCACCGTAGAGGAAATCGAAGTGTTTGTGGGTCGCACGGGCCGGGTCACGCCCCGGGCCCGGTTGATCCCCGTCCAGCTTGCAGGCACTACTGTGACCTATGCCACTCTACACAATGCGGATTTCATTGAAAAACTGGGCGTTCGCGTGGGTTCCAGGGTCAAAGTGAGCAAGCGTGGAGACATCATTCCCGCCGTGGAAGAGGTAGTGGATCCAGGCCCTGGAAAGCCCTTTCGTTTCCCGGAAAACTGTCCATCCTGCGGCGAAGCGCTGAGCCGGCCCGAAGATATGGTGGACTGGCTCTGTACCAACCCATCCTGCACCGAAAAAGAAGTGAATGCCCTGGTTTTTTTCTGCCAGCGAAAACAAATGGACATCGCCGGTCTGGGCGAAAAGACCATCCGACTGCTTTACGAGCAGGGCTTCATCAAGAAGATTGAAGACATCTATCAGCTGAAAGAAAACGAGAAAGAACTGGGGGAACTGGAAGGCCTTGGGAAAAAGAGCGTTCAGATCATCCTGGACGGAATTGAAAAATCAAAGCAAAAACCCTTTCGCACTGTAATGGCTTCTCTGGGCATGAAAGAGATTGGTCCTTTCATAACCGACGTGTTGATCCAGAACGGGTTCGACTCGCTGGATAAGTGGCTGGAGCTTGCTTCCAGTAAGAATGCCCACGAAACTCTGGACGATATGGACGGTATCGGTCCGGACACCGCTTCCGTAGTCATCGAACAGCTTACCAATTCGGAAAACCTGCAAAGACTGGAGAGTCTACAAAAGGCAGGTCTTCAGATGGAGCAGCCGAAAGAAACCAACACGCTGGAGCAAACCATGGAGGGCCAAACCTGGTGCGTCACCGGAAGCTTTGCGCACTTTCGCCCCCGAGACCTGGCCATGGACGAAATTCGTAAGCGAGGGGGAAGAACCACCGGCTCCGTAAGCGCGAAAACCACTCATTTGCTGGCTGGAGCCGAGGCCGGCTCCAAGCTGGAGAAAGCCGGGAAACTGGGGATTCAGATCGTCACCGAAGACCAGTTCATGGATATGCTTTAGCAAAGTATTGCAGCAAACCGCTTTCGGAAAAAAGCGCCTTCGCAAAGCGCTTTGGGACTTGCATCAGGGAGTTTGAGAAAATCGACTCTGCCATCTTTCATGGACCATTTGTCCCAGAAGGATGGCCAGCAAAGCGCTAACGCTGGCAGCAAGAGCAATATAGGTCCAGTGTACAGAAACCAGGTTCAAAAGTAGCGTACAGAAAAAGCCCGTAAGAATTGCCAGCGACATAGGAAGCACGGATAGCGGCTTCTTCCAGAATACATAGTAGGTAAAGATGCCGATCAGTCCGCCATTAATATAGTTCATGGAGCCCAGGGCCAGAGCCAGAAGGTTGTCCGCTTTCTGCTGAAAGAAGATGAAGGCAAGGGCCGACAGGGTGAGCAGCGCAAGCGAAAGCAAGGAAAACCAGCGAGGAGATCTGTGCGACGACAGAATAGACTTCCAGACCGCGCCGGTGGAATGTATGGCGCTGTCCAGCGTGGACATGGCAGCGGCCGCGACGAGCACCGCAAACAAACCGGTAAGAATAGGATTGGCCGACAGCTTAACGTACTGCATTAGCTGTCCGGTTTCTCCCAGATCGGGATTCGAAGCATAGAGAAAGGCGCCTACGCCGATGAATGTCATAATCACCACTGTGGCCCCGACTCCACTCAGCGCCAGGGTTCGCCTCGCCAGCTTCAGATTTCGCACGGCCAGCACTCGCTGCAGTAGATCCTGATCGGCGCCGTGGCTACCTATGGATACGACCGCGCCGCCAATGAAAAGCGGCAAGGTATGCGCCCCGTCGAACAAATCGACTTTAAAGCTGAACAGCGAAGGTAGCACCTTTTCGGAAAAGAAAGGTCCTGCAGGCCATAGAAGGCCCAGAAGGGCCAGACCGGTGAAGAACAAAATCAGTCCCTGCAATTGATCGGTAACAACTACAGCTTTCAGTCCACCGGAAAGGCTATACACCCCGGCCACCAGGGCGGTGAGCACAATCCAGAAAGCCACCGGACCACCGAAAAGCTCGGCCAGGGCCAGGCCGCCCATAAAGAATCGCACTCCGCTGGAAATGTACTTTGCGGCAAGATAAGCAAGCTCAAGAAACAATCTGGACGGGTTGTCGGAACCCAGAGCCTTGTAGATGGAAGAATCCGTCATTTCGTAGATGGACTTCAAATAGAACCTGGCCACAAACAGTCGGCCCACAATGTAGCCCAGGCAAAGAGCAATTAGATTCCATCGTCCGGCATACCCGGCCGCGGGAAAAATGAGCACCGTGGCCACAGAGGTTTCCGTAGCGACCACTGATAGAAAAGAAGCTCGAACCCCGAGGGTCCGCCCGGCCAGAAAATAGGACTCATCCGACGTGCTATCTTTCTTGAGAAACAAAGGAACGCAAAAGACAATGATGAGGTATACAATCAGTGGTATGTAGACTGGATCCATAAAAACCGGATTGATCCTACATCAGGATCGGGAAGTGTTGTTCTGGGTCCCGGAATGAGCTCCAAGAACTTCCAAGTATTACCCGGTTTACAGAAGCGCAGCCTATTTTTCAAGATTCTATCCATCCTTGTTCTGATTCTTGGTATGGGTCATTTCTATGATTTTCAGCGAGGTCATAGAAGACATGCCCAGAATGCGGAGCAACTGGACTTTCCCGCCTACTTCCTGGCGCATAAAATCACCCTGCAGCGAAAGAACGTTTATTCCCTGGCCGTAATCAAGGAAGCCGCAGAACAAAACAACATTGAGTTCAAGATATTTCGGGCCAATCTGTACAGTCCCCCGTTCTACCTTTTTATGATTCCGCTGCCGGAAGTGGATATAAATACCGCGCAGGCCTTCTTCGTATCCATCAAAGCATTCTTGCTCGTTGCTATCGTACTTTCCCTGGCCATGTATTTGCTGGGCATGGAACGCTATCGCAATCTGGCTGACCGCAGATACTGGATCTTATTGCTAACTGGTCTGGGGCTGGCTATACTCCCTTTCCTTCATCCGCTGGCGGCCGATTTGCAGGATGGGCAGATCAACGTACTCACGCTGGTAACCCTGGTGGCGGCCTTGATGGCAGAGCGCAAGTATCCGATTGTGTCGGGCCTGGCTTTGACCATCGGAGGGGTGATCAAGCTTTCGCCGCTATTTCTGGGTCTTAAAGTGATTCTGGAGAAGCGCTGGAAGCTCATGGCTTCGATGATCGCCTCCGGGTTGTTTCTGGGTCTGGCGAGTATCGCCTACTTCTCCTGGGAGATGGTGGCCCATTATCTCAATAGCATCCTGTTCGGATTTATGCTTTCCGATACGATCCCCCTGCTGGATTGGCCGGTAAGTCATCCATTGAATCAATCGTTCAAAGGACTATATGCCAGGCTATTCATGCAGGACTTTCCGGCCCAGTACGGCGGAACCACAGTCTTATATGAAAGTCCGGCCCTGGGAAAGGCCCTTTCTGCCATTACTAACCTGGGATGGATCGCCTCCTGCATGATGGTGACGAGATACGTTAAGGGATTGGGCGAAGACCGCTGGAAAAGCAGTCTCCATTTCTCCTACTACGTGGCCGTGATGACCCTTATTTC
>CEUV01142232.1_pt1 | contig 11520 bp, 6 predicted proteins | sample 356401 | NCBI WGS metagenome assembly CEUV01 (sample SAMEA2622710, study PRJEB7988) | marine metagenome | isolation source: saline water (ENVO:00002010), including
GCGGCGCCTACCGAGGGGAAAACCGGCGCCAAGCGCGTCGTGCACTTTTTCCGACGACCCTTCATGTCCGAGGAGGCGACGGCGACGCTCGTGCGCAAGGTGAACGCGACGTTGGGGCGGGACGCGTTGGCGCGCGCGGAGACGGAGCAGTGTTTCAACGTCGAGTGCGACGCCGCTGGGGTCGATGCCGCGGCGAAGGAGACGTTGACGTGGTTATTGCGTGAGACGTACGAACCGGAGTTGTTCGGGGACGCGACGGCGCTGACGCACGAGGCGAAGGCTCCGGTGGTGGAGGTGGGGCCGAGGCTGGCGTTTCAGAGCGCGTGGTCGACGAACGCGGTGTCCGTGTGTAAATCGTGTGGATTGGAGGGTGTGTCGAGATTGGAGCGAAGCCGGAGGTTTAAGTTGTACGGTGCGAACGGGAGCGCGGTGAGTGATGAGGTGGTCAAGGCGTTCGCGGCGGAAGTGCACGACCGCATGACGGAGTGCGTGTACGAAGAGCCGCTGACTACGTTCGAGACCAACGTGACTCCGGAGCAAGTGTACACGGTGCCGATAACGACCGAAGGTCGATCGGCGCTCGAGCGTGTGGATAAGGAGATGGGCTTGGCGTTCGACGACCAAGATTTCGACTTTTACATGCGCTTGTTTTGCGACGAAATCGGTCGCGACCCGACCAACGTCGAGCTCTTCGACATGGCGCAGAGTAACTCTGAGCACTCTCGTCATTGGTTCTTCGCCGGTGAACTCACCGTGGACGGTAAGAAGATCGATAAGTCTCTGTTCAAGATGGTCAAGGAAACCATCGAGGGCGACCGGGCGCACAACAGCGTGATCCAGTTCAAGGACAACTCTTCGGCTATTCGAGGCTTCGTCAACACGCCGTTGCGCCCGGTCGCCGCCGGCGGTCCGTCCGCGATGGTGCCGAAGGAAGTCGATCTCGATCTCTTGCTCACCGCGGAGACGCACAACTTCCCGTCCGGTGTCGCCCCGTACCCGGGCGCCGAAACCGGTACCGGCGGTCGCATTCGCGACACGCACGCCACTGGGAGCGGCTCGACACTCGTCGCCGGCACCGCCGGTTACATGACGGGCAACTTGCGTCTCGACGGTAAGGTTTTGCCGCACGAGGACACCGACGCGGTGTACCCGTCCAACTTGGCGTCTCCGTTACAAATTCTCATCGATGCCTCCAACGGCGCGTCCGATTACGGCAACAAGTTTGGCGAACCCGTCATCGTCGGTTTCTGCCGCACCTTCGGTCAACGCATGCCCAACGGCGAGCGTCGCGAATACATCAAGCCGATCATGTTCTCCGCCGGTTTCGGTCAAATCGATCACACCAACCTGGAGAAACAAGAGGGCGACATCGGCATGCTCGTCGTGAAGATTGGCGGTCCCGCGTACCGCATCGGCATGGGCGGCGGCGCCGCGTCTTCCAAGGCGGGCGGCGAGGACGAGGCCAACGCGAGTTTGGATTTCAATGCCGTCCAGCGCGGGGACGCCGAGATGTCCAACAAGCTCAACCGTGTCGTCAAGGCGTGCGTCGAACTCATGGGCGAGAACCCGATCCTCAGCATTCACGACCAAGGCGCCGGCGGCAACTGCAACGTCGTCAAGGAGCTCATCTACCCGAAGGGCGGCGAGATTAACATTCGCGAGGTCAAGCTCGGTGACAACACCATGAGCGTGCTCGAAATCTGGGGTGCCGAGTACCAAGAAAACTCCGCGATGTTGATCAAGCCCGAATCGTTGCCGATCATCGAGAAGATTTGCGCGCGAGAGCGATGCCCGTTCTCCGTCCTGGGGAGCATCACCGGCAGCGGCCGCGTCACCGTGCGCGACCCGGACGCGCCGGCGGGCACGCCGATTCCGGAAGATCTCGATCTCGAAGCTGTGTTGGGTGACGTCCCGAAGAAGAAGTACGATTTGAAGCGCGACGCGCCGCTCAACTCCAAGTTGGAGTTGCCCGCTGGCGAAACCGTGGCGTCGGCGCTCGATCGCGTGTTCATGCTCCCGTCGGTGTGCTCGAAGCGCTTCTTGACCACCAAGGTCGATAGATCCGTCACCGGTTTGATCGCGCAGCAACAGTGCGTCGGTCCGCTTCAAGTTCCGCTCGCCGATGCCGCCGTCATCTCTCAAACGCACTTTGGCACCACCGGCGGGGTGACGTCCATCGGCGAGGCTCCGCTCAAGGGTCTCGTCGATCCGCGCGCCATGGCGCGCGTCTCTCTCGGCGAGTCGCTCACCAACATGGTGTTCGCCAACACCCAAGGCTTAAACTACGTCAAGTACTCCGGTAACTGGATGTACGCCGCCAAACTCGGCGGTGACGGCGCGCACATGTACGACGCGTGCGAGGCGTTGTGCGATACGATGAAGCAACTCGGCGTCGCCATCGACGGCGGTAAGGATTCTCTCTCCATGGCGGCCAAGGCTGGCGGAGAGGTCGTCAAGACTCCGGGCACGCTTGTCATGTCTGGATACGTCGGATGCCCGGACATCACGAAGACGGTGACGCCGGATTTGAAGCTTCCGGGCACCGGGAAGCTCGTCCTCGTCGAATTCGGAAGCAAGGATGGCAAGCGTCGCGTCGGCGGATCCGCCCTCGCGCAAGCGTACGCTCAAGTCGGTGACGAGAGCCCAGACATGGATGACACGTCGTACTTCAAGGCGGCTTGGGACGCGACGCAGACGCTCGTCGATCAACGCAAGATTAGCGCCGGTCACGACGTCTCCGACGGCGGTTTCCTCACCGCCGTGCTTGAGATGGCGTTCCCGTCCACGACGGCGGGCGTCGACGTCGAGCTTCCGGGTGACGACGCCATCTCCGCCTCCTTCGCGGAAGAGCTCGCCATCGTTCTGGAGGTTTCTCCGGAGAACGAAGCGGCCGTCATGGAAGCGTACAAGTCCGCCGGCGTCACCGCGCGATGCATCGGTGCGACGACGAATGACGGTCGGTGCAAGGTGTCCGCCGCCGGCGCGCCGTGCGTCGACGACACCACCGCCAACCTTCGCGACACGTGGGAAGCGATGAGCTTTGAGTTTGAGAAGCTCCAATCTTCCAACGCCACCGTGGCGGTCGAGAAGGAAGGTCTCCGCTCTCGCCAAGCGCCGACGTGGAAGTTGACGTACACGCCGACGCCGACGCCTCCCGAGGTGCTCAACGCGTCCAACAAGGTCAAGGTGGCCGTCATTCGCGAAGAAGGATCCAACGGCGATCGTGAGATGGCCGCCGCCATCACTACGGCTGGCATGGAGGCCTGGGACATCACCATGAGCGATCTCCTCTCCGGACGCGCGAGTTTGAGCGAGTACCGCGGCGTCGTCTTCGTCGGCGGCTTTTCCTACGCCGACGTCCTCGACAGCGCCAAGGGTTGGTCAGGTGGCATCCGCTACAACGCTTCGTTGAAGCAACAGTTCCAAGACTTTTACGATCGTTCGGACACGTTCTCTCTTGGCGTGTGCAACGGTTGCCAGCTCATGGCGCTGTTGGGTTTCATTCCCTCGGACGGAGGCGTCGGCGCGCTTCCGGATTCCAAGCAACCGCGCTTCATTCACAACGACAGCGGTCGCTTCGAATCCAGATGGACCACCGTCGGCATCGACGAAAACACGCCGGCGATGATGTTGAAGGGTATGGGTGGCTCTCGCATGGGCGTCTGGTGCGCGCACGGCGAGGGAAAGGTGAAGTTTCCGGACGAGAGCATGCTCCCGGATGTCCTCAAAAACGGGCAAGCGGCGGTTCGATACGTCGACGCTGCGGGCTCGCCGACGGAGCAGTACCCGCTCAACCCGAACGGTTCCCCGCAAGGCATCGCCGGTCTATGCTCCAAGGATGGTCGTCACTTAGCGATGATGCCGCACCCCGAACGCGCGTTCCTCGGCTGGCAAGTGCCGTGGGCGCCCGCCGACGCCGGCGTCGATCCGTACGGCCCGGGTCCGTGGTTGCAAATGTTCCAAAACGCGCAAAAGTGGGCCGCCGAGAACGCCAAGTAGAGTGAAGTTATGATGTAATACAGAAGTTTGGGATACAAATTACGTTGATTAAATATCGTTCTCCCAGCTAGCTACGCTCCTCGGACTCCGCCGAACGGAGAGCCCAACGTTTCCGGTAACCGCGACGCCGGCGACTTCATCATCCCCGTCGACGTCGCACGACTCCCACGACCCCCGACGATCTCACGCGCACGGTCCCGTCGCTCAAACTCTGCCCTCGCCGCCCGCGTCGCCTCCATCAACAGCGCGTTTTCCCTCGCCAATCGATCCTTATCTCGCTCGCATCGCTCGACTTCGTCCTCCAACGCCAACGCCTCTGAACGCATCTCCTCGCACACCGCGCGCGCCCGTCGCACCTCCAGCTCCAACGTCTCCACTCGCTTCGCCTCTCTCTCCTCCCCACGACGCAACGCCGCGTCCAACTCGCGTCTCGCGTCTCGCAACCACTCGGCCCGTCCCCGCAGCGCCTCCTCCTCCAGTCGCGCGTTTCGTTCTTTGAGCTCCCCCACCGCGCGCTCGAGGGCGTCTCCGCGCTTCCGCAGGACGCGATTTTCCGCGTGAACGCTCCCCTCGCCCGCGCGCGTCGCCCCGTGGCCGTCGACGTCGTCCCGCGCGCGTGATTCGGCGACGGCGAACGGGGACACGAGCGCAGCCAACCGACGAACGGCGCGAAGCGCCGCGTCCACGTCCGAACGCGCGCGCGCCGACGTGGACGCGGTGAGCGATTCGAGGGCATCAGACGCGGCGACGATCTCGCGGGCGGCGCGCGCGGCGACGTCGCGCATGACGGGCGGGCGCGCGGATGTGAATGAAGACGCATCGGTCGGGGTCGAGCTGTTTGTAATTTAAAAACGCGCGGCGTCCTCGCGTCTCGCGAGACGTCTCGATGCGGGCGAGGGTTTGATTCGGTGTGCGTTGAATATTCACAATCTACGACGCGCATGTTGAATATTGAGAGTCTACGACGCGCGAGCGAGCGCGAGAAATCGTCGCGCGCGCGCGCCGCGTCGCGTCGCGGCGGCGACGGCGTCGCGTCGCGTCTTGTCTTGTCTCGAAAAGTGTTGTATGGACATTTTCGTGGTGTGGTGTGCTGTGCTGTGCTGCTGCATTACTTGCTGGCGAGCGGGCTTAACGACCGCGAGCGGTAGTGGCGAGACCGGCGCGAGACCAGCCGTTGTAACCACCCTTGACGATGAACACCTGACTGAAACCTTGCTTGGCGAGCGCCTTGGCGAGCGCCTTGGCGGAACCACCGTTTTGGTCGAGCAAGATGACGCGCTTGCCCTTGCTCACGCCACGAAGAGACGCGACCTTGAGCGCGGCGAGCTTACCGGCGTTGGCGCCGAAGGAACCATCCTTTTCGACGTTGCACACGATGACTCGACGGTTGGCGCCGCCCGGAAGTTGCACGGTGACGTCCGAGCCGCGGGTGTCGATGATGATGGCGTTCTTGGAGATGGCCATGTCGTACGCCTCGATCGGGCGCAAGTCACCGCGGTAGCCGCGCGCGACGTCCCCGAGCACACCGAAGACGACCGGCAAGAGCAAGTACGCCGCGACGACTTCGGCGCCGAGCTGCAAGAGATCCGACGTGTCGCAGTCGGACAAATAATCAGCCGCGTCGTGAAGAATGGGCACAGCCTTGCTGATCGCGACCTGCGTGCCATCGGTGAGCGCCTGCGTCACCGGCGCGACGTCGACGCCTTGCGCCTTCAACGCGCTATCCGCCGCATCGATGGCTTGCGCGCCCGTCGTCGTCGCTTGCTTGAGCGCTTCATCCGCCAACGGCGCGATGGCGCGGCCGGCGTACGCGTTCACCGCCTCACTGACCGGCGCCGCCGCCTTCACCGCGCGTTCCGCGTACGGTTCGATCACCGGAACCGTTTGGCTCGCCAATTCGCTCCCTCGATCGATGATTTCGCCCGCCCGGTCGAACAACGCGCCCGCCGCGTCCGCCGCGCCGTCCGCCGCGTCCAGCACCGCCGCGAGCTTATCGCTCACCGCGCCCGCGCGCGCCGCCTCCGCGTGCGCGAGTCCACTCACCGCGGCCGCACCGCTCGCCACGGACACCGCGAGCTTATCGCTCTTCGCCGCGCGCGCGACGACCGTTTGGCCGCGCACCGGTTTGATCTCTGCGCTCGCTACCGTCTTGACGCTTCCGCGCGTCGCGCGCATCGTCGTCGCGTACATTGTATCCAAGAATGCGCTCGGGAGATTCGCTCTCACGCCTTCTTCGCGCGCTCGCGTCCACGTGTGACGCACGACGCGACGACCGGCCCGGTCGCATCGCGGTCGACGATTAATTCACGATTGGACATCGAGCCAGCGCTGGATGGGGGTCCTATTTTTCGTATCTTTATCGTATTATATACAGTGTACTATGGGCCATTTTTCCGTTTATATGCGGTATCTCGTTCCCAGCAGATGTGGATGTGTCGGCGGGGCGTACACTACGAGAGAGGGCGGGGACGAGACGCGCGGTCACAGGCGGAAGATGCGCCTGGCGTTGGCGGACGTGATCTCGGCCACGGTGTGAAGGTGGATGTTTTTCACGGCGGCGACGATCTGGGCGACGTGGAGCGCGTGGGCGGGTTCGCATCGATCCTTGACGAAGGTCCCGGGGGTCCACTTTTCCTTTTTCACGGCGGCGGGCCACGACTCCGGGGAGGAGACGTGCTCGAAACCGGCGTGCGTGCGCTTGATGCCGCACCAAGGGGCGTCGGTCTCGAGACACATGCGCTCGAGAGGGATGTCGCGGACGACGTCGAGGTTTTCTTGCGTCTTGAGGGAACATCCGTTGACGCCGATGTGAAGACCGTCGACGGCCAAGACGGCGCGCGCGTCCTCCGCCGACCCGGTGAACGAGTGCACGACGCCCTCGGTGAATCGATGACGATTCCTCGCGATGATTTCCAAGAAGTCTTCTCTCGCCGCGCGCATGTGCAAAAACAGAGGCAATCCCGTGGCTTCCGAGAGCGCGAATTGTTTCTCAAACATTCGTTTTTGCGTCTCGGCGTCGCAAAACTCCAATCGATCGTAATCCAACCCGAGCTCACCGATCGCGACGATGGTTCCGTCCGTCGTTCCATCCATCGCGACCGCGCGCAATTTCTCCAGATGTCCGTCCGCACCGTCCACGTCCGCGTCGAACGCGCCGCACCTCGTCGGGTGCACGCCGCACGTCGCGCGAAGCCTCGGCGTCCCCGTCGCGTCCTCTCCCGACCTCTCCCTCTCCCGCACCATCTCCACCACCTCTCGCGCCTCCTCGAGCGTACCCGCGGTAACGATCGCGTCCGTCACCCCGACCTCTCGCGCGCGTCGAAGCACGAGCGCGCGATCGTCGTCGTGCGCGCGCTTTCCCCGATACACGCCCGAAAACATCTCATCCGTCAAATTCACCCCAATGTCCACCAACTCCATCGCGCGCGCCACCGTTCGAGACGTCGAGGAGACTCTTCGTGCGTTTTCACGCGCGTTCGCGTCGAATCGCAATCTCGCGCGCGTCACTCGCGCGACGACGCGCGATGACATGACGATGGGCACGGTTTCAAAATTCATCATCGTAACGACCGTTCCCACATCATCGCGACGCCACACCACCGCGCGCGACCGCGTCGTCGCTCGCGCGCGACGCGCGCGCGATGACGCTCGCGATGACGCATCACTCCGGCGCGCGCGTCGTTCGCCGCGCGCCCCATCGCCCGCGCATCGCGCGGCGATCGGTCGTTCCCGCGGCCACGTCAGCGTTCTCGCGCGGAGACGACGACGCGTTCGACGCCGCCGCCGACCGCTCGCGGCGCGTCGACGCGCGTCGCGCGAGAGAACGAACGGTGAAAATTCGCACCGTCGGTCCGCGATCGCCGTACGACGAACTCGGCGTCGCGAGAGACGCGACGCCGACGGAGATTAAGATTGCATTTCGAGCTCGAGCCAAGGCGACGCACCCGGACGCCGAGGGCGGGGACGTCACGGGGGAGGCGTTTCGACGCGCGTGCGCGGCGCACGAGGTGTTGATGGACGATGCGAGACGAATGATGATCGACGATGGGATCGTCGATCGCGCGGGAGGGTTCGAGTGGGTGGAGGGGGAGATTCGAACGACGCTCGACGGCGCGAGACGCTCGGCGAAGACAAAGACGAAGAAGACAAAGACAAAGAAGAAGAGAACCGAGACCGCGAAGAAAGCGACGCCGTGGGACGAAAAAGTCATGCCGAGTCCAGAAAATCGCGAGAGCATTCTTCGCGCGTGGTATTTCCGTCGATTTCAAACGTACTGGAGACGCTGGTGCGAGGCGTGGCTCGGCTTTCTCTCCGTCGGCGCGCCGCTCGGCGTCGCCGCCGCCGGCTTCTACGCCGCGGGTTTCATCGACGTCGACGTCGACATCGACGCCGTCGTCGCGCACCTCCGCGCGCACGATCTCTCGACGTTTCTCTCCTCGCTCGGTCGGTAGTAGTTTCACCGCCATCGCTTCACTTTCAAGATTGTCGTTGTTGTAAAAACCAGTCCAGTTGTTGTGCCAGTCGCTGACCGTCGACGTCGAGATGACGTCTCGTCACACGCGCGCGCGGTGCGCGAGTCGACATGACGAACGCGGCGCTCGCGGCGGCGCTCGATCGCGACGATGACGACGACGTCGACGACGCGCGCGAGAGAGAGAAGGGCGCCGACGCCGACGCCGCGCCCGCGCTCGAGGATGACCTGCGAGACGTCGTCGCGAGATTGCGCGTGTCGCGCACGCAGTTCGCCGAGTACTGTCGCGCGCGGGCGCGCGAGTGCGATGATATATCGAGCGATGGATTGGTGCGAGCGGTGGAGGCGTGCGAGCGGTTGAAGTCGGGAGAGGGCGAGGCGTTCGAGGACGTGGCGCGCGGGTTGGCGAAAACGGCGGCGGCGTTGGCGAACGCCAAGCGAGAGGCGGATTCGACGGCGAGCGCGATCGAGGATGAGTTGGCGCGAGAGGGGACGCGAGAGGCGGTGACGTCGGGACGGGAGGAGGAGAGGAGGAGGGAGGAGGGAACCGGAGACGATGAGATGGAGGACGCGAGCGAAGACGCGAGCGCAGACGGCGCGGCGCCGTCGACGACGGATTTCGTCGAGCGCGCGAAATACATTCCCATGCGTTTGACGCCCGAGGAACGTAAATTGTTGCGTTTGTTGGAGGCGGCGTTACACGTGAGCGAGTACACGGACGCGGTGGACGTCTTGTCGTATCGGTCCAAGACGCATCGCATCACGAAACAACTCAAGGAGATTTGCGCCATTTTGTGTGGTTTGGTCGTGGCGAGCGATTACCGCGCGGGACAGCGATTGATCGTGGATAAGGAATTCAAGGATAACGAGGCGTTCTTTCAAGACGTCTTCGAGATAGGTCGCCGACACAAGATTATGAATCCAGAAAAGATGCGTTCCGAGTACGGTAAACTCATGTGGCTCTTGCAAGACTCGCAAAGTCCCGAGGTGCAAGAGAGTGGCTTCGATCTCACCCTCGTCAAGCCTCTGAAGACAGTGTACTCGTTTTTGAAGAGCCGAGGCGGCGAAGGGTTACTCGCGGACGCCCTCATGGAGCAAGCGACGGCGGAGATTATGCACGAAGGTTTGCCGCGACACGAAGTGCAACGAATGATTAAGCGCAAAGAAAGAGCGAGAGAGACTATAGCGAGCAAATACCAATCGTCCACGGTATCGAAGGAGGATATCTTGCAGTCTCTGTACTCGATCGCCGACAACAACGCGTATTTGCGTTTCAATCGCGATCCTGTGGATCAAATGTTGCGTCTACTCAACGCCTTCTTCGACCCGGATTCGCCCGAGAAGGCGTACAGTCTCGGCATCACCATGGGCATCGGCGGCGCGCGCTTGAGTCACAATCACCAGCGTCAGTTCACGTACTGCGCGCAGTCCATGATGCTCTGGCGCGAAGTGTTGAACGACATGTTTAGACTTTGGTACCTCGCGGAGAGCGACTTACTCTGCGAGCAAAATCGATACTCGCTGACCAACACCGGTCAAGGCCTGAATCGCGTACAGCAGTGTCCGCGAGTGGGCAAAGCGATGTACGGCGTCTTGGCGACGTGTCAGCGCAAGCTCGGAACCTGGGTGGGGAGTTCCGTTATTCATCTCGGCGACAGAAACGTCCCCAACGCCTTGGTCTTCATAGACAAGTATTCGCAAGTCAGTCGAATCTTGAACCCCATCGTCCTCGTCATCCAAGACCTTCCGAACCTCGCCAAAGACCCAGGCTTGCGCGCGTACATCGACGCTCAATTCGGCGGCGTCGAGGCGTGTCAAAAAACAATCCTCGCCGATTGGTTTCGCCACGCCTTTGACGGCTCCGGCGCCGACTCCTTCTTCGATGCCGGCTCGTGCATCGACGGCCGACTCACCTCCGCCTGGAACTGGTGCTCGAAGATCGAAAAGAAATCCTATTATCCAATCTTCAAACTCGCCGGTTTCTCCGGCTTCGACGGCGGCGACTTCAGATCATAGATTACTCGCCTCTCGCGGACGCCGTCGGTCGGCGGTTGAAACGCAGAAAAAGCAACCTCACGCGAATGCCCTCTCTTCTCCGCACTTTGAGCGCGCCGCGCGCGATGTCCGCCTCGCGATGCGACCTCGCGACGTCCCACGGGAACGCGCGCGCCTCACGCGCCTCACGCGCGCGTCATCGAGCGCGCGCCGCCTCGAGCGACGGTCCAGGACGCTACGATTCACAAAAGCGCAATCGACTCTCGTGGATGCCGCGACTCCTCGCCAACGACTCGCGGAAACATCGCACCGCGGACGTCGAGCGGTGGCAGCGCCAAGTTCAGGAGCGCATCGCGTCCGACGAGACGGTGCGTTTCGGCGAGCGGTGTTTCGTCGGACACGGGGTGGAGATTTTCGCCGAGCCGGGACGAGACGTGGTCGTCGCCGACGACGTGGCGATCGCCGCGGAGTGTTTCATTCATGGTCCCTGCGCGTTCGGCGCCAACGTGAGCGTGAACGCGCGGTGTCACATCGAGGGTGGTGCCGTGGGGGTCACCATCGGACGAGACACGAGGATCGGACCGGGTTTTTCGGCCTTTGCGTTTAATCACGTCTTCGACGACCCGAACGCGCCGATTCGCGAGCAGGGCGTGACGAGCGAGGGAATCACGATAGGTGAGGACGTTTGGATAGGGGCGAACGTGAGCGTGACGGACGGAGTGGACATAGGATCGCACAGTGTGATCGGCATCGGGTCGGTGGTGACGCGAGACGTCGAACCGTGGGCCGTCGTCGCGGGGAATCCGGCGAGAGTCATCCGGTATAGGCAGCGCCCGAAAGCGCCGACGCAACCGCGTCCGACGGATGCGTTTTCGTGAATCGTCGGTGGCGCGAACGTGTGTATATGTATGTGCAGTTAGTGTGTAAAAGAATGGTTTGTAATACAATTCGTAAGTTGTCGCCGTTCAGCGTCGTTTTGATCCTCGGCCTCCGCCTCGACCGCCGCCTCGACCGCCGCCGCGACCGCCGCCGCGACCGCCGCCGCGACCGCCGCC
>CEUV01027833.1_pt1 | contig 11519 bp, 6 predicted proteins | sample 356401 | NCBI WGS metagenome assembly CEUV01 (sample SAMEA2622710, study PRJEB7988) | marine metagenome | isolation source: saline water (ENVO:00002010), including
AGCTTAGCTTCTCCTGAATCTATCTTAGAAAGATCTCATGGTGAAGTGTTAAAGCCTGAAACCATTAATTACAGAACCTACAAGCCAGAAAGAGATGGTTTGTTTTGTGAAAGAATTTTTGGTCCAGTTAAAGATTATGAATGTCACTGTGGGAAATACAAAAGGATAAGATATAAGGGAATTGTTTGTGATCGTTGTGGTGTTGAGGTTACTGAAAAGAAAGTTAGAAGAGAGAGAATGGGTCATATTTCCTTAGTTGTCCCAGTTGCTCATATCTGGTACTTTAGGTCACTACCCAATAAAATTGGTTACTTATTAGGTTTACCAACTAAAAAGTTAGACCAGATTATTTATTATGAAAGATATGTTGTAGTACAGCCAGGTAATGCAGTTAATGCAGAGGGCGAGCCACTACAAAAAATGGATTTCATTACAGAGGAAGAGTATTTAGATATATTGGAAAAACTCCCTAGAGAAAACCAATATTTGGAGGATAATGATCCTAATAAGTTTATTGCTAAAATGGGTGCCGAAGCATTATTTGATTTATTGGCTAACGAAGACTTAGACGAAAGATCTTACCAGTTAAGACACCAAGCAAATAATGAAACTTCTCAGCAAAGAAAGAATGAAGCATTAAAAAGGCTTCAAGTGATAGAATCTTTCAGAGATGCTAACAGCAGAATTGAAAACAGACCGGAGTGGATGATTGTTAAGGTTGTTCCTGTTATTCCTCCAGACTTAAGACCTCTTGTTCCATTGGACGGAGGAAGATTTGCCACATCTGATTTAAATGATCTTTACAGAAGAGTTATCATTAGAAATAATAGACTTAAAAGATTAATTGAAATCAAGGCTCCAGAAGTTATCTTAAGAAATGAGAAAAGAATGCTTCAAGAGTCTGTAGATTCATTATTTGATAATTCAAGAAAATCAAGTGCAGTAAAAACAGATAAAAATAGACCTTTAAAATCACTTTCTGATAGTTTAAAAGGTAAACAAGGTAGGTTTAGACAAAACCTTTTAGGTAAACGTGTTGACTATTCTGCTAGATCAGTTATTGTTGTTGGTCCTACGCTAAAATTACATGAGTGTGGATTGCCAAAGAATATGGCAGCTGAACTTTTCAAACCTTTTATCATTAGAAAAATGATTGAAAGAGGTATTGTAAAAACCGTTAAATCTGCTAAAAAAATAGTAGATAAAAAAGAGCCAGTAGTTTGGGATATACTTGAAAATGTGTTGAAAGGACACCCAGTATTACTTAACCGAGCCCCAACCTTACATAGATTAGGTATACAGGCATTTCAACCTAAATTGATTGAAGGTAAAGCCATCCAATTGCATCCATTAGTTTGTACTGCATTTAATGCTGACTTTGATGGTGATCAAATGGCTGTGCATGTTCCACTTGGTAATGCAGCTATTTTAGAGGCGCAACTGTTGATGTTGGCTTCCCATAATATACTAAACCCTGCAAATGGTGCACCAATAACAGTTCCTTCTCAGGATATGGTATTGGGTCTTTATTACATTACTAAAACAAGAAAAAGTACTAAAGAAGAGCCTGTAAACGGAGAGGGTATGCACTTTTATTCACCACAAGAAGTAAAGGTAGCTTTTAATGAAAAAAGACTTGATCTTCATGCTTCTATCAAGGTGAAAATCAATAATATGGTAGATGGCGAGGAAGTAGAGCAAGTCATAGAAACTACAACGGGAAGAATTTTATTCAACGAATTAGTTCCTAAAGAAGTAGGATATATCAATGAACTGCTAACTAAGAAATCACTAAGAGATATCATTACTAAAATCATTAAGGTAACAGGTGTTCCTAAGACTGCAAAATTCTTAGATGATATTAAAGATTTAGGTTACTACATGGCCTTCAAAGGTGGATTGTCTTTTAACTTGAGTGATGTTGTCATTCCAAAAGAAAAGGATATTTTGATTGATAAAGCTAGATCAGAAGTCCAAGAGGTAGTAATGAATTATAACATGGGTTTAATCACTAACAATGAGAGATATAATCAAATCATTGATATTTGGACACATACTAACTCAAGATTAACACATACGTTAATGGATAAGTTGCAATCAGACAAGCAAGGTTTTAATTCCATTTATATGATGATGGACTCTGGTGCAAGAGGATCAAAAGAGCAAATAAGACAGCTTTCTGGAATGAGAGGATTAATGGCAAAGCCACAAAAATCTGGAGCTTCAGGGGGACAAGATATCATTGAAAACCCGATTTTATCAAACTTTAAAGAGGGGCTTTCAATTCTTGAATATTTCATCTCGACTCACGGTGCTAGAAAAGGTCTTGCGGATACCGCTTTAAAAACTGCTGATGCAGGATATTTAACTAGAAGACTTGTTGATGTAGCCCAAGATGTTGTAATTAATGATTACGATTGCGGTACACTGAGAGGATTGACGGTTTCGGCACTAAAGAAAAGTGATGAAATCGTAGAAAGTCTGTATGATAGAATTCTTGGTAGAGTTGCTTTATTTGATATCGAAGATCCTAGTACTAATGAAGTTATTGTTAAAGAAGGAGAAGAAATTAATGAAGATTTAGCGCGAGCTATAGAGGCAGCAGGAATTGAGGAAGTTGAAATCAGGTCCGTATTAACTTGTGAATTAACAAGAGGAGTTTGTTCTAAATGTTACGGTAGAAACTTAGCAACAGGTAAACTTGTACAAAGAGGTGAAGCAGTTGGTGTTATTGCAGCACAATCAATCGGTGAACCAGGTACACAGCTTACACTTAGAACATTCCATGTTGGTGGAACAGCATCTAATATTGCAGATCAAGCTGAGCTTACTGCTAAAAATGACGGAACACTTGAAATGGAAGGAGTAAGATTTGTAGAACGTAAAAATGCTGAGGGTGAAGTAGAGAAAATAGTTATTGGAAGAACTGGGGAGATAAAAATCACTGATAAATCAAGAACCGTAATCATGAATGCAAATGTGCCTTACGGATCTAAATTATTAGTGCAAGATAAAAGTAAACTTAAAAAAGGTGATGTCATTTGTAAGTGGGACCCTTATAATGCGGTAATTATTTCTGAATTTGACGGTAAACTACAATTTAACAATTTAGTTGAAGGTGTTACATATCGAGAAGAAGTAGATGAGCAAACAGGATTTACGGAGATTGTTATCAAAGAAAACAGAGATAAGAAGATGATTCCAACTATTTCTGTTGTAGACAAAGATGACAATGAGTTGAAATCATACAACTTACCAGTTGATGCGCACATTATCGTTAAAGATGGTGATGGTATTAGTTCAGGTGACGTAATGGTTAAAATACCTAGAAAATCAGGAAAATCAGGTGATATTACAGGTGGTCTTCCTAGAGTGACGGAGATGTTTGAAGCTAGAAATCCTTCAAACCCTGCAGTTGTTTCTGAAATTGATGGTGTTGCATCTTATGGTAAAATCAAAAGAGGTAACAGAGAAGTCATTATTGAAGCTAAAACGGGTGAAGTTAAAAAGTATCTTATTCCACTTTCAAGGCACATTCTAGTTCAAGAAAACGATTATGTGAAAGCTGGACAAACACTTTCAGATGGTGCTATAACTCCAAAAGACATTTTGGCAATTAAAGGACCAACAGCTGTACAAGAGTATATTGTTAATGAGATTCAAGAAGTCTATAGACTTCAAGGGGTGAAAATTAACGATAAGCATTTTGAAGTGATTGTAAGACAAATGATGAGAAAAGTCCAAATCATTGATCCAGGAGACACTAAATTCTTAGAGAACAATTCGGTTAATAAATGGGAATTTATTCAGGAGAATGACAAAATCTTTGGTAAGAAAGTAGTTACAGATGCAGGAGACTCAACTGTTTTGAAAGCAGGTCAAATAGTTTCTGTAAGAAAACTAAGAGATGAAAACTCTGCTTTGAAACGAAATGATGCCAAACAGGTTGAATCAAGAGATGCATTAACTGCTACAGCTGAGCCAATTTTGCAAGGTATCACTAAAGCATCGTTACATACAGATAGTTTTATTTCTGCAGCATCATTCCAAGAAACGACTAAAGTGTTAAATCAAGCTGCGGTTAATGGTAAGGTTGATCACATGTTAGGTTTGAAAGAAAATGTAATTGTAGGTCACAGAATACCAGCTGGTACTGGTATGAGAAATTACCAAACCATGTTAGTAAGTTCTGCTGATGACATGAGTAGAATCAATATGGAAGAAGAAGTGGTAGAAGAAAACGTAGAGAGTTAACATGTCAGAGGAAAAAAAACAGCAAGGCATAAACATTGAGTTGAGCGAGGAAACAGCGGAAGGGATTTATTCTAATCTGGCTATCATAACTCATTCTTCTTCAGAGTTTATTATGGATTATATTAGAATAATGCCAGGAGTGCCTAAAGGTAAAGTGAAGGCAAGAATAGTGATGACACCTGAGCATGCCAAAAAACTTCACAGAGCCTTGTCTGATAATTTAGCTAAATATGAATCTTCATTTGGTAAAATAAAAGAATCAGAACAAATGGGTAACATTCCACTTAATTTTGGAGGCCCTACGACTCAAGCTTAGTTTTTTCTATATCTAAAATAGTAAAGACCATTTCATTGAAATGGTCTTTTTTTTTATTTTCACTTAGTATGAAATTATTTGTTTCATTTTATATCTTATTAGTCTCTAATTTATTTTATGCTCAACTAGATTCAAACTCTATTAAAATTTGGAATCAATTTTCGTCATTAGATGATTCATTGAACTACACCATTTTTATAGGTGGTCCATCAAGTGTTGGTTTTAATTTGCATTTTGATAATTCAAGACTACAACCTTTTGAAAATGGATCTTTATTTACAAAAGAGCAAGCAGATTTACCTTTTATTTATCAGAAAGTTCCTGTTTTAGACTTTCAGTATATAATTGGTGATCAACTAGAACAAAACTTGGCTATCTATCACAATCAGCCCATATCCAATAGGTCAAATTATTCTCTTTCTTTCTTAAAAAGAAGTCATGATGGTTATTATTTAAATCAGGCCACAAACTCTAATTTTTTTCAAGCCAATTATTTTAGGAATTCTAAAAAAGAAAATTACTCTGTTAAAGCCTCTTTAAAACACCATAGATTATACAACGAGCAGAATGGAGGGATTCAAAACGATTCCAGCTTTACTGATACCGATTTTGATATTTTGAATAGAAATTTAATTCCTATAAATATGAATCACGGATTTTCAAATGATAAGCTTTGGAGAGTAAAAATGCAACAATCCATATTCAAAATAGACTCCAGCTCCAAATCAATAAAATTAGACCTCATAACATCTTTGGATAGGCGATTTAGGAATTATTATGATAGTTTAAATGCAAATTTATTTCTATTCAATCATTTTGATACCCTTAGATCCAATGATACATTATTTCAGCAAGATTTTCGTCAGCAGATAAATTATTATTTGTCATATTATAAAGATTCTATTTTAACCAAATCCATGATTCTTTTTTATGACGCAAATAGATCTTCATTCACTAACCATGGAAATGACACCATTTTATTTAATCATAACATTGGACTTAAATATATTCTTAACAAACCGAAGTATGATTTTAATACAACTGCAAGCTATACACCATTTGGCTTCAGGAGAAATAATTATAATTTCCATATGGCTTACAATAGAAACTTAACAAAAAAAAATAAGTTTTCAAGTAGCTTAAATGCAAAGCGTATTACCCCAAATTATGTGTTTCACCAATACAGTAGTAACCATGTAATATGGAGTAACAATGTGAATGACATGTATTACATTGGATTGAATACCGCGATTACATTAAAAAATATCAAGTTGAAATCAAATCAGTTTTGGATTAAAAACCCTATATATTTTAACAGCGATTTTAATCTGGTATCGACATTGGATACGGTTCAAATTGTACAAACTTCTATCGAGTATGCGGTCCAAAAAAAGAAAATCGAATTTAACATCGAATTACAACATCAATACCAAGGCGGGTTGCCTATATATCAACTTCCTGAATGGTTAGCATTTGGAAGTTTTTATTATAAATTTCTTCATGCAAAGAGCGATGCTAAACTATATCTAGGGGTAAGAATTAGAAGCTTTTCGTCATTTAATTTAATGGAGTATAGTCCTCAAATTAACCAGTTTTTAGTTTCTAATGAAAGAGCACAAGAATCCTATTTTATTGCTGACTTAATGGCTAAAGCAGAAATTAAAAGCGTTACCATTTTTGCTATGGTTTCTCATCTCAATGCTGGTGTGTTTGGATATCGTTATTTTACATCATTGCATTACCCTCAACCAGATAGGTATTTTAAATTTGGATTAAAATGGTTATTTTTAGATTAGTTTCAAACTTTCTTTGAAGCAAGTTAAAAACCATAACAAATGATAAATAAGATCAATAGTTTTGCTGAATACAACACAGCTTATCAAAAAAGTACTGAAAACCCTGAAGCATTCTGGGCAGAAATAGCCACTACCTTTTTATGGAGATCGAAATGGGATAAAGTTCTTGATTGGGAATTTAATACTCCAGATGTTAATTGGTTTGTCAATGGAAAATTAAATATTACAGAAAATTGCTTAGATAGACATCTTGAACAGAAAGGCAATGATGTTGCAATCATATGGGAGCCTAATGATCCTAATGAAAAACCCATTTCTATCACTTATGACGAATTACATAAAAGGGTATGTGCATTTGCTAATGTCTTAAAGCGTAATGGAGCTAAAAAAGGGGATCGAATCTGTCTTTATATGCCTATGGTTCCAGAGTTGGCAATTGCTACATTGGCGTGTGCTCGCATTGGAGCTATCCATTCTGTTGTTTTTGCAGGATTCTCAGCTAAGGCTCTTGCTGATCGAATTAATGATGCAGATTGTAATATATTGTTAACTAGTGATGGACTATATAGAGGAAAAAAGCAACTCTGCTTGAAAGATATTGCGGATGAAGCCCTTCAAAATTGTCCTACCATCAAATCATGTATTGTGTTGAATAGGACAGGTCAATCTGTTCAAATGAAAACAGGAAGGGACCTATGGTGGCACGAAGAGTTAAATAAGGTTGACTCGATTTGTGTGGCTGAAGAAATGGACTCTGAGGATCCTTTGTTTGTTTTATATACTTCAGGTTCTACCGGAAAGCCAAAAGGGGTACAACATCACTGCGGAGGTTATATGGTTTATGCAGAATATAGTTTCAGAAATGTATTTCAGTATGAAGATAATGATGTGTATTGGTGTACAGCTGATATCGGATGGATAACAGGTCATACTTATATTGTGTATGGCCCACTTTTAGCTGGTGCAACTACGTTAATGTTTGAAGGTGTCCCCACTTATCCAGATGCTGGGAGGTTTTGGGAGATTTGTGAAAAACACAAAGTGAACTTGTTCTATACAGCTCCAACTGCAATTAGAGCTCTTCAAGCGTTTGGTACAGAATACATTGAAAAATATGATCTAAGTCATTTAAAAACACTAGGCAGTGTGGGTGAACCTATAAATGAAGAAGCTTGGGAATGGTACTATAAAAACATTGGCAAAGAAAAATGTTGGATTGTCGATACCTGGTGGCAAACGGAAACAGGAGGCATTATGATTTCTCCGTTAGCACACATTACGGAAATGAAGCCCACCTTTGCTACATTACCTCTACCTGGCATTCAACCATGCTTAGTTGATACAGAAGGAAAAGAAATATCTGGGAATGATGTAGAAGGAAATTTATGTATAAAATTTCCATGGCCAAGTATGATAAGAACCACTTACGGAGATCACGAAAGATGTAAACAAGTTTATTTTTCTACTTATCCAGGGATGTACTTTACAGGGGATGGTTGTAAGAGAGATGTTGATGGATTTTACCGGATTACCGGAAGGGTTGATGATGTAATCAATGTATCTGGCCACAGAATGGGAACAGCAGAGGTGGAAAATGGAATAAACGAACATAATCGGGTGGTAGAAAGTGCAGTGGTAGGATACCCTCACGATATTAAAGGTCAAGGGATATACGCATATGTTATTTTAGATTCATCAATCACTGGAGATGATGAAATAAAAAAAGAAATTTTGAATACCGTCACCAAAGAAATAGGTCCTATTGCGAAACCAGATAAAATTCAGTTTGTTACGGGACTACCCAAAACTAGATCTGGAAAAATTATGAGAAGAATTTTGAGAAAGGTTGCAGAAGGGAATACTTCAAATTTAGGTGACACTTCAACCTTACTTGATCCAAACGTAGTAGAGGAAATAATAAATGGGGCTCAATAAAAAAAGCCCAGCTTAACTGGGCTTTGAGCATAATTTCTATAATGTAATCATTACATCATTCCAGGCATTCCACCAGGCATTCCACCACCCATTGGAGGTGCTGGTATGTCATCTTCTGGTTCATCAGCTACAACACACTCAGTTGTTAATAGCATGGATGCAATAGATGCTGCATTTTCTAATGCACTTCTTGAAACTTTTGTAGGATCAATTACCCCAGATTTAAGTAACGATTCATATTTATCTGTTCTTGCATTATATCCAAAGTCATCTTTACCCTCTTTCACTTTCTGAACAATAACAGCGCCTTCTCCACCTGCGTTTTCTATGATGGTTCTTAGAGGATCTTCAATAGCTCTTTTAACTATTTTAATTCCTGTGTTTTCGTCTTCATTTGCACCGCTTTTTTCATCAAGTGCCTCCGCAGCTCTGATATAAGCTACTCCACCACCAGGAATAATTCCTTCTTCTACAGCTGCTCTAGTTGCTGCTAGGGCATCATCAACTCTATCTTTTTTCTCTTTCATCTCTACTTCAGTAGCTGCTCCTACATAAAGAACAGCAACACCACCAGCTAACTTAGCCAACCTTTCTTGAAGTTTTTCTTTGTCATAATCTGAAGTTGTGGTTTCGATTTGTGCTTTGATTTGATTAGTTCTTGCTACAATATCATCTTTTGTTCCAGCACCATTTACGACAGTCGTATTGTCTTTGTCAATCTCAACCTTTTCACATGTACCTAGCATATCAATGGTTGTGTTTTCCATTTTAAAACCTCTTTCTTCAGAGATAACTGTACCACCGGTTAATATCGCAATGTCTTCTAACATAGCTTTTCTTCTGTCACCAAAACCTGGTGCTTTGACCGCAGCAATTTTCAGAGATCCTCTAATTTTATTAACTACTAGGGTAGCTAATGCTTCACCGTCTACGTCTTCAGCTATAATTAATAATGGTTTTCCTGATTGTGCAACAGGTTCTAAAACAGGTAGCAAATCTTTCATATTAGAAATCTTCTTATCATGAATTAAGATGTAAGGAGATTCTAATTCTGTTATCATTTTTTCAGCGTTTGTAACAAAATAAGGAGATAAATAACCTCTATCAAATTGCATACCTTCTACCGTTTTAACTTCCGTTTCAGTCCCTTTTGCTTCTTCAACTGTAATGACACCATCTTTACCAACAACCTTCATTGCTTCGGCAATTAATGATCCAATAGACTCATCGTTGTTAGCTGATATAGTGGCTACTTGTTTGATTTTGTCATTATCGGAACCAACTTCTTTTGAAAGTTTTTTAAGCTCTGCAACAACAGTAGTTACGGCTTTGTCAATCCCTCTTTTGATATCCATGGGATTAGCTCCTGCAGCTACGTTTTTTAGCCCTTTATTAATGATACCTTGAGCAAGAACGGTAGCAGTAGTGGTGCCGTCACCAGCAGTATCATTGGTTTTAGACGCCACTTCTTTTACCATCTGTGCTCCCATGTTCTCCACAGCATCTTTTAATTCAATTTCTTTTGCCACGGTTACACCATCTTTAGTTACTTGTGGTGCACCAAACTTTTTATCAATTACTACATTTCTCCCCTTAGGGCCTAATGTTGCTTTAACTGCATTTGCTAAGGAATCAACTCCTTTTTTCAGCTTTTCTCTTGCGTCTACATCAAATACTATTTCTTTAGCCATTTTTTTAATTTTTTTGGATTATTTAACTATTGCGAAAATGTCACTCTCTCTCATAATGAGGTAGTCATTTCCTTCAATTTTAATTTCTGTACCACTGTATTGGCCATATAATACAATATCACCTTCTTTTACAGTTACAGGTTCATCTTTCTTACCGCTTCCTGCGGCAATAACTTTACCTTTTTTAGGTTTTTCTTTTGCAGTATCTGGAATGATAATTCCACCAGCTGTAGTCTCTTCAGCAGCTGCAGGCTCCACGATTACACGGTCAGCCAAAGGTTTAACGTTTAATGACATTTTATTTATTTAAAAAATTACGAGTTTCAGTAAGCATAATTTGTGCCAATGAAAACTTATGACACATTTTAGACAATTTGACGTTAGATCAGTATAAAAACCAATGACAAACTGACATTTTTTAGTTAAGGAAGCTCAGTAGGAAGATTAAGTGGTTCTGAATTAGTTGGAGCTTCTAAGCTTACACCTTCAGATGTAATTCCTGTAGAGGCTTCAGTATTAGGGCTGTATTTCACGGCAGCAACCAAGCTTAGTATTGCAATAATGCCGGCTAAGGTCCATGTTGCTTTTTCTATGGTTTCTGTAGATTGAGCAACTCCTCCAAGTTGATTTACATTCCCAAAGCTAGAGTCCAGACCACCTCCCTTGGAATTTTGGAGTAAAACGACTACAATAAGCAAAATAGCAGCGAGCGAGGATAAAATCATTAAAAAAGTTGTCATTTATAATTGTGTTTTTTGTTTTATAAATTCAATTCGGCTTGCAAATAAAAGTTTTTTTTCTGGATTTAACAAAATCAGTTTTTGGTATATCTCTATTGCCTTTGGGTAGTTACCTTGTTGGATGTGAATTTCGGCAAGTGTTTCGGTAACTAGATCATTATTTATTTCCAAGCTCTTTTTTGCTGCATCAGGAGCAGAAAAAAAAGAAGTTTTATGGTGTTGCTTTTTTCTGTTTTCTAGGCTATTTAAAATTTCATCTACCGTAATTTCCCTTTTTGATTTCTTCACGGGATGCTTAAATAGCCAATCCTCAAATGGCTTAGGGTTTTGATTTGATTTTACGGTTTCTGGTTGTTTTTCAGTTTTTATCTCCTTGTGAAGTTGGTCTTTTTTTTCAATTACTTCCTGGATAATATTTTCATTTATGATATTTGAATATACATTTTCGTTCAACACCCTATCTTGTTCCTCATTTTTAATATGATTTGTATTGGTAGCCGCCTTCTTTTCTTCACTTTTTTGTTTTATCAAAAAGTTTTCAGCTAATTTCTTGAGTAGTCGTCTGTCGTGAAATCGAATAGCGGTTTTCTTCAATACGTTTTCGACCCCCGTCCTGTTTTGTTTTTTTAGAACCGTATATAAGAAGAAATGGCAGAAACTAGAATAGGGATATTTCACTGTCAAGTTATACAGCGCCTCAAGATCACGATCATTAATTTGATCTTTATTTTGAATTAGATAATCAATATTTTTAAGTGAAGTATTTACCATTCTCCTCCAAATATTT
>CEUV01149287.1_pt1 | contig 11516 bp, 7 predicted proteins | sample 356401 | NCBI WGS metagenome assembly CEUV01 (sample SAMEA2622710, study PRJEB7988) | marine metagenome | isolation source: saline water (ENVO:00002010), including
GGCACACGCCAAAGGTCATTTCAAAGCCGGAGTCGGTGAGGCCCTTGCCCCGTGGGCCCTTCACCAAGCCCGATATGCGGGTGTGGGCCATCAAAAGCACCGGTGAGCGGGACGCAGACGGCGTGTATTTTACGCGGGTGAAGTTCCAGCGGGAGAACTTCGTTAAATACGTTTGATGAGGCAGGGTGATGGGGAAATTCAAGACACCCTTAATGCCCAATGCCCTGAACTTGAGATGTGAGCACTTTAATTGATCTTGATAACAAAAATGTGAATATTTGGCATTTTGGGGTGTGTTGAACAGAATTACAAAAAAATACTTTTCATATTGATTTGTATTTTTAATAATCAAATCAATGGAGAAAAGCGAAGCAGGGAAGTTTTCTTAAGCCAGTTAATTTCCCTCTGTTTTGTATTCTCATCAACCGTGATTGTAAGTGTGCCTGCTTATTCAGAGGCCTTGCGCATTGCTGTTAAATAACAAAATCTGGAACGAGTGTCGACTGCAGAGTTTGCTGCATCGCACTGCTACTGCATATTGGTTTGGGGCGTTTCTCACTATGATGAATCTACTGAATTCTACAACACGCGTGTTTTGTGTTGCTATTGCGCTATCGGCGACGGCATTGTTTGGCGGGCCGGCGTTGGCGGCAGGCCCGGCCAAAATAAAATGGATCAAGATGTGTCAATATGAAAAAGCCAGTAATCATAGTCGATGGATTATGGGATTAACTGATGGTGCTAAAGTTTGGAGCTTTTATAACCCAAGTCAGGGAAGAGCAGGTGCCTATTCTATGGCACTATCTGCCTATATGGCGGGAAAGAACATCCATTATGAAAATGCAGAAATTACCTCTCAAATAATATGTGGTGAAACAGCGACACACTATTTTGATGTGTACCCTGGCTTGCCGGGCATGCTGATGATTGGCGATAGATAATGTACTTGCATGGCCTGTGAATGATTGCTTTTTGTTTGGGTATGCGTTGGTGTTCAGTTTAATATCTGGTCCCAGCCAAGATGACTAAGATAAAAAGAGCGAATATACATTTCGTGAAATCATTTGCCTGCATAAGAATGTGGGGCAAACCATGTATTCTTTGACGATGACTGTATTGGTTTCCTGTACGAATATGCTTCAGTTCATGGTTCCCCGGTTATTTGTTTAATTGATATATCCAAGTGATGTTCTGCAGAAAGTTGGTGCTGGTTTGTCGAGATTAAAAGTAATGGCTAGTGTTAGAAACAGTTTTTTGGCTATGTTGGCAGTATTGATTTCGGTTGAAGCGCACGCTGCTCGAGATTTATTTATCCGAAATACTGAAGTTGTTTCTGTTGCGGTGCTTTATGATGGAGCTAGAAATGTTGTTCAGGTGAGGTTTCGCGCATCACCAGAAAACGTAGATGCTGCTAGCTTAACTTGCGCTCAAACTTAGGAGCAAGGTCAAGCGAGTGCCAATGACATCAAAGTTTTATCATGGTGGTCAACAAGTGCACCTAACAGCAGGATACAAATGTACTACTCAACCGCTGTGGCGGCTAAAGCTCAGAATAAGCTGGTGGACCTGAGCGTCAATACAGAAGATTGCTCGAATGGCACTGTTGAATACGGGCATATGTGGTCGGGTATAAGATTGAGTGAATAGTATGGAGCTGCTTTTGGGGAAGCTTCTTATATTGATTTTTCAAGATCTAAGCTTTAGCAGTTCTCGATAGCTTATCTGATTGCGGTAGTCATGGATAGTGATTGTTCACAGAGATCTACTATTAGAGATAATTTGGCTGTTCTCTAAATACAAAATGAAACGAATTCAATTTCTGAATAACTTGGTGTGTGAAATGTACCGAAGAATAGTTGGTAAAGGTCTACTTTCTATAGTTCTGACGCTTTGTCTAGGCAGTGTGTGCAATGCGGCTGTTGAGTTTGAAATGTATCAAACGAGTTCCCAGGCTAATCAGGCATGCAACGCTGATCTTGCGTCATATGTAGAGAGATACAGTCCATGGAATACTTGTCAGCTTTCTGGCGCAAATTGCAACCTCGTAAGTGGTGAAAACTACTGGCTTTTCCAAGTTCAGACATCATGTAGTGCTCCTGAATATATTGAGAAAAAGAAGTATGGTTATAGCGGAGAAAAGGATCAGTATAGTAGGTATTTTACTAGATCCAAGGCTGTGGAAGCTTGTCGTAAGTTTTGGAGTGATCAAGGAAAGGGAGATAAAGAAGGTGAAGCTTTTAATTGTGTAGATTCCCCATCCGGGCATATAGTGCATGACTATTTTGGAGAATGGGACCACTTAACATGTGGCCATGATTATCATTATGAGCCAAATGAGGCGCCAAATTTAACCATTTCTTCGCCCTCTAGTACAGGTAGCTACTATTATGGCGTACCTATTAGTTTGAGAGGTAACGTAAGTGACGATATAGATAGTAATCTATCAAGTAAAATTGATTGGTTTCTAGACTCAAATATCTCTCTGGGAAGAGGGGCTAACTTCTATGCATCCATTCCTTATGGTTCGCACATAATTTCAGCCAGGGTTAAAGATTCCCAGGGGGCTACTGACTCGGCTTCGGTAACAATAAAAGTTAAACATAGCATCAGTGTGTCAATTCAAGCGGTGGGAGAAACTGAAAAAGAAAGCTGGGAAACGTTCACTCTGCAGGGTGGCGGTAGTATAGATGGCCAGTCGACTTCCAGTTTGAATTGGTATTTGGATGGGGCTTTATATCAATCCAACTCATCTCAAGTAAGTTTTTCTGAACTCTCACCTGGCAATCATACGGTATATGCTAGAGTCTCGAGGGATGGGGATACGAAACAAAGTGCTTCAATTACACTTACAGTACTTGAGAATACTGTACACGTAGAGTTAGTAAAGCCAACTCAACGGCGAATATTTGATTTGGATGAGCCAATTGAGTTTCAGGCAAACGCAACTTATAAGGGCTCGCCCTATGATGCAAATCTTCAGTGGTCAGTAGCAAGTATTGGTTCCCTAGGGCAAGGGGGCACAATTACATATTCAGATATGCCCGAAGGAGATCACACTGTATCTATTTCTGCAGGTTCGCTTCCAGTTGACGGAGGTACAAGTGTATTAGTTACGGTATACGATCGCGAAAAAAACCTCGGCGACGAAAACGACGGCCAAGCATGTGCCGGTAACCCAATCAACATTTTCTCCGGAAACAAAATTCAGCGCGAACTTGATTTTAAAACCGGAGGCGAAAGCCCTCTCTACCTTCAACGTGTCTACAATAGCTACTCAAAAGACACGGGCTTGTTTGGTTATGGCTGGATAAGTGTATTTGACCAAAAACTAAAATATGACAGTGGAGCACAACAAGCCGCAGTCATTGACGAAACCGGCGCTGCCCAGCGATTTGATCTGGTGAATGGTCAGTGGGTGGACGAAAGCTCCAGTAAAGGCGAGTTGGTAAGAAACGCCGACAACAGTTGGACATACACCATGTATGACAACACGGTGAAAACCTACAATGCATCCGGCCAGATCCGGACTATCAAGAACTTCCTCAATCACGACTTGACGTTTAATTATGTGAATGGTCGATTAAGTACGGTTACGGATGAGTTTGGCCGTACCATAAGCTTTACGTTCAATGGGTCTGGCTTGGTGTCTGACGTTTTGGATCCGGATCAACAAAAATACAGTTACCGTTATAATGGGACCAACCTGCAGTATGTCTATTTTCCGGATGCAACGCCTAACAATCTCGATGACAATGCCTATAAAGAATATCACTATGAGAACGCTCAATATCCCAATGCATTGACCGGGATTACGGACGAGGAGCGAAAGCGTTTCGCGACCTGGAAATACGATTCGTTTGGTCGCGCATGGTCCAGTGAGCATGCAGGCAAAGAGGTTGAAACAGTTTCGTACAACTCAGATGGCACGGTTACGACAACAAATCAGAAAGGGCGATCCACGATCTTCTCTTTTGCGTCAATAAAAGGTTTGCTGAAAGTGACTGATGTCGTCGGAGAGCAAACCAGCAATTGTGCCGCCGCATTCCAGAATCGAACCTACGATCCTGATACTGGATTTGTGGATACCACCACCGATTGGCGAGGTAATGTCACCGAATACGAGACAAACGAATACGGTCAGGTTGAATCCAAAATAGTGCACGATACCGGATTAGGATGGGCCCGGACCTTAGGCGGTGAGGTTACCTATGAAAGTAGCGTCGAATACGATTCAAAACAATTGCCGTGGAACATAACAACGCCCGGACTATATGAGACGCGTACCTACACCAGTGAAAACCGTCCTTGGGTTATCACCAAGACGGATACTACAAACCATTCAGTGCCTTACTCCACTAATGGCCAGGTTCGGCAATGGCAATATACCTATGTAATGCACACAGGCACTGACATTGTAAAAACAATTACCTTGGATGGGCCACGTTCTGACAACGACCAAATTGTTCAGGAGTTTGATCTGCAGGGCAACTTGATATCAGTCAAGAACTCCAAGAATCATGAAGTTCGTTTCACGGATTACAACGCGAAAGGTCAGCCTGGTAATAAATATGATGAGAACAATCTCAGAACTGAATATTTATACAATGAGCGTGGTTGGTTGAGATTTGAAAGAGTCTATGTGAGTACTGGGGTACTGCAAACTGAATACATCTATTACAAAAACGGCTTGCTAAAAGAGGTTCGACAGTCAAATGGCGCCGATATTTCATACGAATACAATGATGCTCGCCACCTAACCGCGATCGAAAACAACCTGGGTGAACGTAAAGAATACACCCCAGATGATATGACCGGTGAATGGATGAACTATGTCATCAAAAACGCATCGGGAGCTGTTGAGTTCAGCATGGACCGTGTCTTTGATGATATGGGGCGGCTTAAAGAAGCGTTTGGCGCTAATGGTCAGTATGCTGTAAATCTGTTCGATCCAAACAGTAATTTGGTTAATTCTGCTCAGGTTGCGGACTATGACAATCAAACCATGGGCAGTGAGTCCTATTATGTAGAAGCAACTCGCTACTACGACGCATTGAACAGGATTCGTATCGAAAATCGAACAGGCGAGCCCTCGGTATTCTATGGGTATGATGCCGCTGGCAACTTGTCTCAGGTTCTGGTTTCCGATAATGCAGCTTATTCTCCCCAGCCTGGATACGGTTATGACTCACTGGGCCAATTGCAAACCCAGTCCGTCAGTAATCCTCCCGGATCGTATGTCTTTAATACCGATGGTGAACTCGTGGGAACAGCCGGCGGAACACCATCCGGACAGCTGACAGAGTACGTCTATAACGGTTTCGGTGAGCGTATTATGGAGGTAAGCCCAGCCACCGGAACCACCGTCTACTATTATGACGGGGCGGGAAACCTGGATCGTAAGATAAGGGAAGATGACACCCAAGTAGAAAATGATACGGATCAACTAAACCGTATTCTTTCAGTAAGCTATTCTGCTAATTCTGCGGAAAACATTACCTATACCTATGATACTGCCCCTAATGGTGTCGGCCGCTTAGCAACAATAACGGATCAATCCGGTACTCGGTCCTATGCCTACACCGACCTTGGGGCAATCGACTATATCACTTATTCCATCGACGGAACGGTTTACACTATAGACTACAATTACGACAGTTCCGCCAGGCTGTTTAGCATAACCTATCCCTCTGAGCGAACCCTTACATACGGCTACGATGATCTGTCACGAATTAACAGCGTAACGGCGCAAGGCCAGCCACAAGGATCCAGCGTGCTCATCAGCGATGTGACCTACCGACCATTTGGCCCAACCGATCGCATTGTGTATGGAAATGGATTCGTAAGAGATATTGAGTTTGATGAGAGCTATCGTGCAGATCAAATTCAGAATGATTGGGTTCTGCTGCAGAATACCATTGATCTGGATTACGATACGTTAGGGCGTATACGTGGTGAAGCTCTGCTGAAAACGGTAAACGGTTCCACCTCAATGCAGTCGGCTAAATATTACGGCTACAATGCCAATAGCCGATTAGAGTCAGTTCGTTGGTTCGCATACAATCAACAGAGTATCAGCCCTCTGGGCAATGCCATAACCTACGATTATGATGGGTACGGCAATAGAACATTATTGCAGCGCTACGATTCAACCGCTGGCGTAGCTAATGATTTGGTTCAAACGGTGGTGTACACACCCGATGCTACCAGCAACCGGCTAACCAATATAACCACGAGCAATTACTCGAAGAGTGCAACAACCACTGACAGTGTGGCCCCGACTTACAGCACTTTGGGTCATACCAAAACCGATGCCAGTTTTGAATACATCTACAATCAGGCTGAGCGCATCGTTACGGTAAAAAGCAACAATCAGCAAGTTCAGCAGAACCTTTACAATGCACTGGGTGAACGGGTTCGTAAAACAGGCTCTGGTAAGACCATACACTATCATTATGATCTTTCCGGTGCGCTGATTGCAGAAACCGATACAAGTGGTACGTTAATCAGAGAATACGCTTATCTCAATGGCGTACCTATCGCCATGTTTGGCGGTGCTGATTTGTATAGTACTTCTGAAAGCAGCTCAGACTATCTCGTAAACACTGAATTGGCGCGCTTGGTTTCAAGTGTGGGAGAAAGTGCCGAAATATTCAGTGGCCTACAAGGTGACGGTGAGATTTACTCCAACCTGGTTAACCGCGGTGGTAGTCAGGGTGACACCTTTATGGGCATATCGTTGAGGGAAGATCCTAACGATGCGTCCAGTGCAGGTGTATCAGTACAGCTTTCCAGCTACAGCCAGTTCGTACCCATTATCAACGGCGCCATTATAATCCCGTTATTCATTCTGGTAGATACCAGTATTGATGTAATTATTACGGATGTGAGTGGTTCTACTACTACAGAAAGCATCACATTTGCCGGCCAAACCTGGATTAAGCTGTCCCGCGAAGGCCAGTATGTAAATGTGGAAACCTCTGCCGATGGTATCAGTTGGAATGTATTGCGACAGTACACGCTGTCGTTAAACGAAGAAGCCTTTATTGGTGTGATCTCATCCAACACCAATACCGATATACAGTTCAGAAATACTATCAACAACGATAATGTGTTCTACATCCATCCCGACCATTTAGGTTCGCCCTATGCGGTTTCCAACAATGCCAAGAATATCGTGTGGAAACGGGATACCTTTGAGTTGGGTGCGTCGCCCTTTGGCGCCGATTTGACTGTGAATGGTAAACAATTCAGCACGGAATATTTTGAGATGCCGTTGCGGTTCCCGGGTCAGTATTGGGATCGTGAGACGGGTAATCACTATAACTATTTCCGGGATTATGATCCGAGTTTGGGGAGGTATGTTCAGTCTGATCCTATTGGTTTAGCTGGTGGCGTAAACACCTTCTCATATGTATCTAATGACCCATTGCTAGGGGTTGACATATATGGTCTTAGCCAAATGAATAGATCTAGGTATGCTCCAGGTATACGTTGGCAGGACATGACATGTGAAGAAAGATATGCTTCTGTAAGAAAGCAGTATATGGCAACGGGTATTGCCGCTCTTGGTGGATTGTTGGTATTGGAAGGTGCTGTCGTATCAATAATGGGGCCCCAGCTTGGATTGTTGTACGCGATAATGACAGACAGTTTACCGGCAGCAAGATTCTCGAGTGGGGTTGCAAAGGGAATAAGTAACGGTGCAGAGAACGTTAATGCTGGAGCTGCACTAGATCGAAAACTATCAGCATTAGAGGGCGCTCAACAGAATGCTGCAAAAGTTAGGGAGTTGCCTGACGGTAGGATTAGATATTATGAGGCTGAACGCGCAGCTCGAAATCCGGGGCCAACGAGAGGGTCTTCTTACGTTACTGAATATAATCCTGCTAATGGAAATGTACGTTCTTGGAATGAAGCGTATGATCAAGCGGGGAACGTAAATCGTGTTCATCCAAAAATGATAAACGGACAAACTGTAGATTCTCAACATTATCCACCAACAGCTAGAGAATTGGGGTTGTAATGATGGCTTTATCAAAAGTTGATTTTGGAAAAATGCTAGCTGTGAAATTATGTGAATCTCATGATTTGGTAAAACTTTCTCGGTGGGCTTATGAAATATTTTTAGAGAATCAGAAAGCGCTTGACCCTAAGTTGCGGGAAGTCTTGCTGGATTTGTCCCGCATTGAGGATTCTCCAGAGTTTGAATATACAATCGATGAGTTAAAAAATTTAGCCAAAGAGTTGCAAAATTAAAGCTCCTCTAATGTTACAAAGAAAGCAGGCCAATACATTCGAGAAGCACAGAAACCTTGTATCGTTGAGAGACGGTCAACTGTCTGTGGCTCATGGTCGTATCCTTAAATATGGCATTGAGATACTTTTAATTGTTGGCGCATTTAAGAATAGGGCAGTTGGCCGTTCTTACATAGTCGATTGAACAGGACGGTGCGTTTAGAATTGGAATTTAGAATTCCTAGTTTTTGTGGATAACACCGAACTAGTGCGTAGCTTTAGGGAAGGCCGATAGCCAATTGGAAAACCTAGACGATCAAAAAACCTTGACGTAAACATTGGTGATAATTTCGTTCTTGGCTATCTGCTTCTTAGTTATGAATGTTTTTTAAAAGGAATGATAAAATGATTAAAAACGTTGTTTTGGTTGCAGCTTTTTGTATCCCTGCATACGCATATTCGTATAGTACTGTCGATGTGAAAGGTACAGTAGAAGGCCTTATGACGTGTGAGAATGATAGTAATACATCACGAATAGTAGTAAATATAGAAGAAGCAGGAACTAGTACAAAACTAATGATTTATCCTTCATCTGCCTCTGACTGGGAAAGAAATACGCGTCTAAGTGCATATTCCACCTTATTGTCTGCACAAGCGATTGGCAGAAAGGTTACTGTAAAGTACACATCCGTAAATTTAACTTTATGTGGTGTAGCAGTCACAGGTCTTGTAAGAGCTGTCCAGTTAGGAAATTTTTAACTGTTATAAGGTTTTGCTGAGTAGGAAAACTATTACGTTTCAAAAGCATGGTTAAATAAAGTGTAAAATTTCTGAGCTGATCTGACAGTTATCTGTTTTGTATGAGAACGTAAGCGAGGTGGAGACATCCATCGATTAACAAAAACAAAACATGATGGAAGAGATGAATGGCATCAACGTAAGTTAAGGTGTGATGTGTGTTAATTCTTAGTATCAACTTAGAATCGCGACAGTATTTGTTAGCAATTAAGAAGTAATTCATTCGGTGTTTTGAATCCATATCGTTTCCTCGGGCGTGCGTTCAAGCGATCTGCAATTCGATTGCATTCTTGCTTCGCATTTGGAAGCAGTACCGGTTTTACAAAAGCCTTCCCTCACCGGGAAGCCGCTTCCACCCATCCCTCACTCTTACTCCACAGCTCCTCCGCCAATCCTTCATCCAACGCCAGCGCCGAAGGCTCCGCCACCTTACACTCGTCGTAATACAATCCGCTCTGCCCAGCCGCCGCATCCGACATGGCGCAATACAGTGAGGTTTTGGCACCTTCTGCGGTGCTCAGCATAAACGGCTTGATCAACTTATCCAGGGGCCAGGGCAGCGCGCGCCACACGTCCGATGCCACCACGCCGGGGTGCAGTGCATACACGTTCACGCCGGTGCCTTCCAGCCGTTTGGCCAGGGCCTTCACAAACAGCACATTGGCCAGCTTGGCCTGGCCGTATTCGGGCACGCCATTCCAGCTTTTGGTGGGGGATTTCACGGCAGCAAAGTTAAAGCGCTTGGGGCCTTTGTGCATCTTGCTGGACACCACCACAATGCGCGCCGGTGCGGACTGCTTCAGTGTATCCAGCAGCAGGTTGGTCAGCAGAAAATGCCCCATATGGCACACGCCAAAGGTCATTTCAAAGCCGGAGTCGGTGAGGCCCTTGTTGCCCGCCAGGCCTGCGTTGTTCACCAGCACATGCAGGGGCAGGCCTTTCTGCAGGAACAGCTCAGCACACCGGCGCACGGAATCGAACGAGCCCAAGTCCAGCGGCAGGAACTCAGCTTTGCCCTGATCCTGATCGTGAATCTGGCGGTTGATTTCATCCACCACCGGCTGGGTTTTGGCTTGTGATCGGCAGGCCAAAAACACCTGTGCCCCCTGGCGCGCCAGTTCCAGTGCGGTCTCCCGGCCGATACCGGTATTGGCCCCGGTGACGATGGCCACTTTGCCTTGCATTGAACCCATGTTGATGTCCCCTGTTCAGTGAAAGCCCGTTATGACATAAATAGTGTGTTGATGTATAGGCCACGATATTATCATTTCCCTTTGTTATCCTCCTGAACCACTTATCACCGTACATGAAACAGGCAGTGTCACATGGCTCGAAATCCCGTTTTCCAGTTTCCTGATCGGGCGCAGATCAGCCCGGACTTCACTGGCCCCAGAGTGGCGGCTATCCACGGTTTCATGGGGCGGGTGCTCATGCAAAAGCATTTGCTTCGCTGGTTGAGGGAGTCCGGCCACCGGGATACCACAATGTATGGCTACTTTCACGCCCACACCGCCATAGCGGATGATTTGTGTGAGGTGGCGGCCAACGGCCGCAAGGTGGTGATTGTGGGTTACAGTCAGGGCGGATTCCAGGCGATGAAGGTGGCCCGCGAACTTCGGCGGCGCAACACCCAGGTGGCGTTGCTCGTTACCATTGCCGCGGGCGGCCTGGGCCGTGCTTTTCCCGGGCGCTGGGGCTTTGACCTGCGGCGGGTGCCGGGCAACGTTGATCGTTGCCTCAACTTTTTCTCGGAGGGTGATCTGCTGGGGGAGGATAAGATCCGTCAGTGGAATCTCGCCCGGCCCGTGCAAGCCGGTCAACAGATCGAGAATCATTGTTTCCCAAAGAATGAGCAGCTATCCCACGTGCGCCTGGTGACCTGCTATCCGGAATCAAGGGTTCATCCCTCGGTGAGAGGGGTATTGCTGGACCGGTTGCGGGCGGAGTTGGAACCAATGTATACCCCCTGAATTTATAACTTGATATAGTGTGCAAACTTCGTACGATTTTGCAGAGGGATAACAATAATGGCAACACTGGAAACTGAAGACCAAACCAGCTTTATAGACGATCTGAAAGACACGTTACGCCGCTCCAAAACCATCGACGGCTACGATTACAACGCGAAAAAGCGCTATTACGAGCCGGCCCCGGAACAAAACCATGGCGCGGCGTTTTCCCAGGTGGTGGAAAGCCGGCGCTCGGTGCGCAAATTCACGGATAAGCCCATTCCCAAAGCAGTGTTGGATGCTTGCATCGATCTGGCGTTGATTGCCCCCAGTTCCTGCAACCTGCAGCCCTGGGAATTCCATGTGGTGCAATCGCCGGATAAGAAAGCCAAGCTGGTGGAAGCCTGCATGAGTCAGAATGCCGCCACCACGGCGCAGGAACTGATTGTGGTGGTGGCCCGCACCAACAACTGGAAGAAGATCGCCAAGCTCAATATCGAGCAGTGGCCGCAGCCGAAGATCCCCCGCCATTGG
>CEUV01000485.1_pt1 | contig 11513 bp, 7 predicted proteins | sample 356401 | NCBI WGS metagenome assembly CEUV01 (sample SAMEA2622710, study PRJEB7988) | marine metagenome | isolation source: saline water (ENVO:00002010), including
GTCGGAGGTTGGACGCGCGACGCGCGAGGTCTCTCGCGCGGGCGGCGGCGCGGCGTCCCGGGCGAATGAATGAGAATGTCCACATTCCGCGTCCGTGGGGTCCGGTGGAGACGTCGTTCGTCCGCGCGCGCGCGTGGGATCGAGGACCGAACGCGCGCGAGCGAACGCGTGCGTTTGAACGCGCGAATTCGCGCGCGCGTCGCGTCGAGCGCGTCGACATCTCGACAATCTCGATAATCGACCATGACCACATCCGACGCGGATGCGGTCGCGAACCTCGAGCGCGTCGTGCTCGAGGCGCTCGAAATCATGGACGAGAAGATTTCCAAGACGCTCGCGGGGATCGAGCGGAAGATTGACGACGCGGTGGCGCGTTCGGTGGAGGGACGCGGCGCGGCGGCGACGAAGAGATTTCCAAAGAAACGAAACGCGAACGCGAACGCGAACGCGAAGGTGGAGACGAGCGTCGGGGCGAAACGCGCGGCGTCGACGGCGAGGACGACGATGACGTCGTCGTCGGAATCGTCTTCTGAATCGAAACCGAACGAGGACGAGACGAAAGACGATTCGGCGAAGACGCGACGCGCGAACGCGAACGGAACGACGACGACGACGAGCGCGAAGACGGTGAAGACGGTGAAGACGGTGAAGACGATGAAACCCGCGGTGGGAGCGAAGAGGAAGAGACAAAAAACGGGACGAACGCCGCGCGGAGCGACCCAGGGCGATCTCACCGAAGATGAAAAATTACTCATCGCCACCGGACGCGGGCGCAGGGGCGAGGTCGTCTCCACCCCGCTCGGGTACGCGTACTTCACCAAGGACGACGACGAGACCATTCTCTCCGTCGGTAGAAAAATAGGCGCCGAACCGCTCACCCTGTACAGCATGAACCGATGGCAGCTCGAATTGAAGAAGTTCAAAATCGACGACGTCCTTCATCCGGGCACGCGACTCTGGATCGTCCCGAACGAAGATTGGGAGGAAGAATACATTCGAGAGGATCGCGCCAAGGTGCTCTCGGGTTTACACGCGCGCATCAAGGAAGTGTTCCCAGATTTCATCAAAAACACTCGACCTTTCGTCGAGATGCGTCCGGAGGATTTCTCTCGCGCGCGCTCGTCCAAAACGTTTTACGACGACATGAAAGCCACCGTGGACGCGGCCGAGGCGAACGCGAGACGGGTTCGAGACGACGAAAAGCTCGAGGACATCACCACCATTCGCGAGCGGTTCGATGAAAAGTGGGCGAGCATTGGATTCTTAAAACCCGACGACGTCGTCTCCAGGTGAAGGCGAACGGTCCTTTGCGTGTGTGCGTGCGCGTGTGTGTGTGTGTGCGTGTGTGCGTGTGTGTGTGTGTGTTCGTTCGTTCGTTTGTGATTGTAGCGCATAAAATGAAGAGATGAGACGATACGTTCCGATGCGGCGCGTTCGTTCGCCCGCGCGACGACGACGACGACGACGACCCGGCGACGACGAGACGTCTCTCTCGCGAGCGCGTCATTAATCCTCGCCCATCCATCCATCCATGCGCGCCCACGCGCGTCGCGCGAGTCGACTCCTCGCTCGAGCACCCATCGACCTCTCCCGCGTGGTCTCGTCCACCCGCGCGTCGTCCTCGCGCGCGACGGAAAGACGAATCGACGCGAAAGTTTCAACATTCATTCTTTTCAGTGGTCTCGGGCTCGTCGGTCTTCTCGGCGCGCGCGAAGCGACGGAGACGCACGGGTCGATTCTCGATCCCGAGCGAGACGCGTGCGCGAGTGATTCCGACGGAGACCGCGCGAGACGGGCGAGGAGGTGGTGTGAACGCGCGGGCGGGACGTTTTCGAGCTGCGAGCTCGGCGCGGCGGCGGCGAGAGACGAAGCGGCGAGAGACGCTTCGAGAGACGGGCGAGGCGGCGTCGGGGCGTTCGCGCGCGGCGTCGGTGGGACGCTCATGACGATTCCGGACGCGGCGACGATGAACGCGAGGTCGTGCGCGGGGGATCCAGCGCTGGGGGAGACGTACGTCGAGCTGGCGAGACGAGGCGCGTTGGACGCGCGAACGGCGACGATGTGCATGCTGATGATTGAACGACGACGAGGGGAGGCGAGCGCGTGGAGGGAGTACGTCGACGCGTTGCCGAGGAGGTACGACGCGCCGTTGAGTTTTAGCGAGGAGGAGTTGGAGAGAGAGTTGAAGGGGACGCCGGCGTTCGCGGCGGCGAAGGCGCAACGCGCGAGCGCGACGAAAATGTTTGAGGAAAATATTCGACCCGCCGTGCGCGCGCTGACGCAGGCGGATAACGCCGCCGGTGGGTCGCTGCACGTGCTTCCGGAGGTGTCCGAGCGGGAATTTCTGTGGGCGTATCAAACGTTTTGGTCTCGCGCGGTGTCCATCCCCGTGGGTCGAGGCGACGCGGTGGAGAGCGTCGTGCCCGGGATCGATTTCGTCAATCACGGTGGTGCGACGAAAACGAACGCGCGGTGGGAACACGTCGTGGACGCGAACGCGCCGGGCGGTGGGTACGTCGCCCTGGTGTGGTCGCCGCCGAGACGAAGACGGCCGACGGAGGGGGAGGAAATTTTCATCGATTACGGCGAAAAATCATCCGAATCGCTCCTCTTCACGTACGGATTCACCGTCGAGGACGATCGCCCGGCGGCGGACGTTCTCACCGTTCTCCCACCGTGGATCGACGAAGCGCCCGAGGATCGTTCCGAGCTCGTCTCGGCGAAAATCGCCGCGCTTCGCGCGCTCGGCGCGCCGCCCAGATTGACGCTTCCCGCGACGCCGTCTCGACGCGGCGTCGTCGACCTTCCGACGGACGCGCTCCGCGTGCTTCAAATTTGGACCGCTTCGAGCGTCGACGCCGTGGCGGACGTCGCGCGAGACGCGTCGTCCGGCCGTCGTCCGCGTCGACTCTCCGCCGCCGCCGTCGCCGACATTCGCGACGCGCTTCGCGCCTCCCTCGGCGCGTCCTCGCACGCGCTCCGCGAGCTCGAAGACGCGAACGCCGGGCGTGCGAACGAAGAAAATTCGAGATCGCGCGCGTGTCGCGCCTATCGCGCCGCGCGTCGCCGCGCGCTCGACCGCTGGCTCGAGCATCTCGCCACGTGATTATACTTTTACAGTTAAATATTTCATAGTACGCACTGGATGTCCTATAAAACCACCCTAGATAAGCTTTCCATCCACATCATCCAGGGCTTGACGTCGTCATCGAACCCCACTCTCTCGCGCGCGACGTGCCCCTTCGCGCGCGCCCGACGACGGAGACCATGCACGCGATCATGTCCCACCCCGCGCGCGTCGCCGCACCCACCGCGCGCGCGCGAGGACGCGACGCGAAGACGAATGCTCGAGCCGCCATTCGCCCCACCGCGCGCCCGCGCGAGATATCTCGCGTCCGCACCGCGCGTGAGTCTCGTCTCGCCGCCGTGCGTCAACCGGACGCGAGCGAATTCATCGATCCGTCTCAATTCACCGAGCTCGAGCTCTCGACGTCCCAGATGACATCGTACGCGAGCAAGAGACCGAGGGGGCAATTCGCGTCCCGGTTCGGCGACGACGAGCCGAGAAAGGGCTCCGACATTCTCGTGGAGGCGCTCGAGCGCGAGGGCGTGGATTGCGTCTTCGCGTATCCGGGCGGGGCGTCGATGGAGATTCACCAGAGTTTGACGAAGAGCGTGACGGGAATTCGAAACGTGTTGTGCCGACACGAGCAAGGGGAGGTTTTCGCGGCGGAGGGGTACGCCAAGGCGACGGGTAAGGTGGGCGTGTGCATCGCGACGAGCGGTCCGGGAGCGACGAACTTGGTGACTGGATTGGCGGATGCGCTCCTGGATTCGGTGCCGATGGTGGCGATCACGGGTCAGGTGCCGAGACCGATGATCGGGACGGATGCGTTTCAAGAGACGCCAATCGTGGAGATTACCAGACAGATCACCAAGCACAATTATTTGGTGATGAACGTGGAAGAGATTCCGAGAATTGTTCGCGAGGCGTTCTTCTTGGCCGCGTCCGGTCGACCCGGCCCGGTGCTCATCGATATTCCGAAGGATGTGCAACAGCAACTGGCGGTGCCGTACTGGGAGCCAAAGGTTTCGCTCAACGGTTACCTGAGCCGTTTGCCGACGCCGCCGACGTCCCCGCAGCTCCAACAGGTGCTCGATTTGATTAAAAATTCTAAGCGACCGGTGGTGTACGCTGGCGGTGGATGCTTGGACGCAGACAGAGAGCTGATTGAATTTTGCCGCTCCACCGGAATTCCGGTGACGAACACGCTCATGGGTCTGGGAAGCTTCCCGCAGAGCGATGATTTGAGCCTGAGCATGCTCGGTATGCACGGTGCGGTGTACGCCAACTACGCCATCAATAGCGCCGATCTTTTGCTCGCCTTTGGCGTGCGATTCGACGATCGCGTGACTGGTAAGTTGACGGAATTCGCCAAGCGCGCCGCCATCGTGCACATCGACATCGACCCGGCGGAGCTCGGTAAGAATAAAAAACCGTTCTGCTCCATCTTCAGTAATATTCGACCGGCGTTGAAGACGCTGAACAAGCTCATCTCGCAAGAGAAGCACTTACCGGACTTTTCGGAGTGGCGCGCGGAGATTGAAGTCCAGCGCAAGGAGTTTCCGTTTCCGATTCCCGAACAAGTCGGCGACGTCATCGCCCCGCAGGCGGCGATCGAGCTCTTGTGCAAGATGACGGAGGGCAAGGCGATCATCTCCACGGGCGTCGGTCAGCACCAAATGTGGGCGGCGCAGCACTACAAGTTTGACGAGCCGCGCAACTGGTTGACGTCTGGCGGTTTGGGTTCGATGGGTTTCGGTTTACCCGCCGCCATCGGAGCCCAGGCGGCGCGTCCGGATGAGCTCGTCGTCGACATCGACGGCGACGGGTCCTTCGTCATGAACGTTCAAGAGCTCGCTACGTTGCACGCGGAGAATTTGCCCGTCAAGTGCTTCGTTTTGAACAACCAATACCTCGGCATGGTTGTCCAGTGGGAGGATCGATTTTACAAGGCGAACCGCGGGCACACCTACCTCGGATCGCCGGACGATGACTTCCAAGTCTCCAAGGAGGAGGCGCACATTTTCCCGGATTTCGTCACCATCGCCAACGGGTTCCGCATCCCGGCCGAGCGCGTCATGCGAATGAGCGATCTCGAGGGCGCCATCAAGCGCATGATTGAGGCGGATGGTCCGTATTTGCTCGACGTCATGGTGCCGCACGTCGAGCACGTGTTGCCCATGGTTCCGGGCGGCGGGACATTTAAGGACACCATCACCACCGGTGACGGCAGAAATCCGGAGGAGAAAGACATGAAGACCTTGTAGATGAAGATGACGAAAAATTAGCAAAAGCAAAGCGTGCGAAAAATATTTTATCGAATATATTTTGTATCGAGAAACCGCCCTTCTCCCGCCTCTCCGGATTTGCGCTACGACGTACATAAATGCTCGCTACAAAAAAACTACAAGTACTAACAACTACTCATCATCTTGCTCATCATCTTGTGACTCTGCCTCCGCGTTCTCGACGCGCGCGACGCTCGCCGTCATCTGTTTGTCCTCTCGCTCGTAGCGACCGTGCATGTAAGACAGCACTCCGTTCCACATCAACCCGATCGCGTTCATCCAAGGAATCGTGAGATGTTTCGGAATGACGGCGAAATTAATCACCTGTGCCGGCACCCACACGCACCACAGCGCGCTCACCGTGTCAAACGCCGTCTTCTCCCACTTGGCAAACACCTCGCTCGGTAAATCGACGATGCGACACCCCCCCTCGCTGAGCACACGAATGCCTAAAAACGTCGGTAAATACAGAAACGGTTGCACGAACGCCTGATCGATCATTACCACTCCTCCCGTACTCAGCGCGAGTCCGTATTTCGGTCTCCACGCGTCGTTCAGAGGTTTGAGCCAATGATTATACAACCGGTACTGAAACGCGCCGACGTACGTGACGCCGAGGATGAAAAAAGACGCCACGCGATTCCAATCCAACGCGAACACGCTCTTCTCCTCCATCACGATTTGTACGAACGCATCCGACATCACACACTTGGTCACCGACGAAAACATCGCCGTCACGAAGGGTCGCTCGACGACGGTGCGCGCGTACGCCGCCGCCGCGCGCGCCCAATAGTACTCTCGCACTTTTTCGTGCATCAACGCCCCGAGACGACTCACCCCCGCGTGTCGCAGCGACAACATCGGATTCACCACGTCACGCTTCCCTCGCTTCCTCGCCTCGCGCGCCGCCGCCGCGTCCATCGCTCCTTGCCTCAACCACACCGGTTGAAACGGTCTCGCCTTCCACAGTTGCGTCTTAAACTCCGGGTGCGTCAACACGTCCAACCACGACCCACCGGCGTGTCGCAGCGCCGTCACCGGCACCGCTTCTCCAGCCGCGCGTCTCCATCGACGAATCGTCGCCCACGCGCGTTTCGCCGCTCGAGTCGGCGCGCGCGGCGTCTTCGTTCCCGCGCGCGCGCCCGCCATGAACGCGCGCGCGATCTCGTCTCGCGCCTCTCGCGTCTTAAACACCTCCAACCACGACGCCCCCGCGTGCCGCAACGCGTCCACTCTCGACACACGCGTCGGCGCGTGTTCCCGCGCGTCCCGCGCGTCCCGCGCGGGTTGGGCGTGCGGCGGTCGCGGCGGTCGCTTGCCCCTGGCGTACCGCCTGACGCGCGTCCCGTCGTCGCGCGCTCGCGCGGAGGACGTCTCTCGACGCGCGCGCGAGGTCAATCGCGCGTGAAAAAACGCGCGCGTCGACGCGTCGGACGACGTCGACGCCAGACGTCCGAGAGCGTCGCGCGCGCGGCGAGAGAGCGCCGACATGGTGAATGTCTCCCGCGCGCGCGTCTCTCTCGCGCGGCGTCTCTCGCGCGCGCCGAGGTGAAACGGCACGCGAGAAGGTCAAAACGTAATGGATGTCACCATTCGCGCGCGCCGCTCGCCCGGTGCGCGTCGACGGATGTCGCGCGCGCGCGCGATTCGATGCCGAGGGGCCGCTGTAGGTATATATACTTCTCGGACACACAGTACATACATACACATGTAAATCCATATCGAAATATGGCGCGAAAAGTGGGCGATTGGCGCGAATCCGCGCCCGGACGGTTGCGCCGCATTCCACCGCGCCTCGTCCTCGTCGTCGTCTCTCGACGCCTCGAACGACGCGCATCGGTGCGACACGCACATCGCACGGCTCTCCGCTCGATTTTCAGCGCGCGCACCGCGTCGACGACGACCGCACGCGCGGCATCGGATCTGGGCGCGGATTGCGATTGAAAGACATCTCACGTTCCGTCGTCCCGCGCGCGCGATGAACGCGCTGGACGCGCACGCGCGCGCGCACGACGCGCGTCGACTCGCGCGTGATTTACTGGACGCCGACGCGGCGACGCGCGCGATGTCGGTCGCGTCGCGCTCGGACGCCTCGGGGACGCCGCCGACGACGAGCGCGCGCGCGGCTTCGGCGGCGCTCGACGGCGAAGACGACGACGCTCGACGCGCGCGCGAGGCGTGCGCGACGTTCATCGCGTTGGGATTATTGGACGCCGAGGATGCGTTTCGCGATGGGAAGCGCCGGCGCGCGACGATGAACGGCGGTGACTTGACGGCGGTGCTCGAGGCGAGCGGGACGACGCTCGTGCGTCTGTTGGACGCGTTGCCCGAGTTTTTAAACGCGAGTGCGCGCGCGTTGGCGACGAAACTTCCGAGTCCTGGGTCGAGCGCGGTGGCTGAAGTCGAGCGAACGCTGCAGATTCGCGAGATTCGAAGCGCGTTCGCGTTTAATAAGGTCATCGCGAACAAGTTTCGAGACTTTGCGCGATTACACTTTGACGACGAGTCGCCGGGAGGGAAAGCGATCGTGCGATTGGGATGGAGCGCGTACCTGTGCGTCAAGTGCGAGGCGTTACCGACGTTTCCGGATCTGTACTCTTGTTTTCACTTGCTCGTGGCGGTGGAGGCGTTTTTACTCGTCAACGCGCCGAGAGCGCTCCTGCGGACGTCGCTTCGAAACATGATGACCATGTCGACGAAGGATCCCGTCACGGGATTACCCGATCCGTTGGCCAGTCTCAGCGCGATGAATAAGACGAAAATCGAGATCGCGCATCAGATGTCCGAGGCCATCGTCAAGGTGATGACGGAGACGTTTCCAAACGCGAAGAAGGATTCCGGCGCGCACTTCGACGACGTCGCGCCGTGCGACTCGCGCGTCACCGGCGTGTTTGACGGCGACAAAGACGTCGCCGAACGCGTCATCGAGAGATATAAACGCGTGTCGAGCGAAACCTTCGGTCGTCTCGCCGTGGATGAAACCTTGTATCTGTACACGGAGATGGACGTCGAGGGATCGAGAGGTCGACGCGTCATCGGAGATTTAGCCGAATGCGCGACGGCGTCGACGCGAGGCGCCATGGCGACGCCCGCGCGTCGCAATAAACGCACCGCGCCTTTCTCTCCGATTCGACCGAAAAAGATTCCCTTGGTCGTCGGTCCGGCGAGTCCCGCGCGGCCGTTTCGCGGCATTGCCGTCGCCGGTCCGGGACCCGCGGCGACGCCCATCAGTCAAGCCATGGCGACGGCGTCGTGGTTACAAGACGTCGTCTGCGCCGAATCCGTCGAAGCCAAGCTCGTGAACCTTCGTCGATACGTGCGACAAGGCGACGCGGAGACGCTATTACGCCTGCGTAGACGCGTGGAAGTTCTCGGTGGACGCGTCGGTCAAGCGATTCGCGAGGACGCGTTGACGACGGGCGCGCGCGTCGACGTCGGTCCGCAGAGCGCCGTCATGGACGCGCTCGTGGAGCAACGCACCGAGGAAGTGACGCACGTCTTTTTCCACTTTCTCATTCGCATACTGAACGACGAGCGCGCGAAAATGTCTGGCGACGAGCGGGACGCCGACTTTACGAGCCTCTTGGCGAGCGAGAGGTTTACAAAGTGCTTGCTCGCGTGCGCCATGGAGGTGGTCGTGACGACGTATAAGACGTCCACGCTCGCGTTTCCCGCGACGACGCAACTGTTGGGAATCCACCCGTTCGATCTCGTCACCATCATCGAATCGTTCGTGCGCGCGGACGCGGAGGCGCCGAGAGAGATTCAACGACACTTTCACGCCGTCGAGGAAAAAACGCTCGAACGTTTGGCCTGGTGCAAGGGATCGAGTCTGTTTGAGTTCTTACGAACGTTTCACGAGAGCGGTGAGACGACGTCGGTGGATGACGACGAGGACGGCGACGGCGCCGGTCCGTCGACGTCTGATGCTCCCGCGCGAGTATCGACGCCCGCGCTCGACGTCTTCGCCGTCGCCGCCGCCGCCGCCGCCGCCGGGGGCGCCGCGCGACGTCCGAACGAGGAGACGTGCATGCCACAGTGTCACTCACCCGTGCGTCGCACACCGACGAGCGCGTTCACGGCGTTTTCATCGCCTCTCCGCGGATCAACGACGCCGAGACGTCGACCGACGACGGCGGCGCGACTTCCCGCCAATTTCGCCCCCGTGCGCGACCACGACGTCGAGCGTCCACCCGGACGTGATCTGTGCGCGTTCAAGGCGCTGCGCATATTCTTCGGCAAGGTGATGCATCTGGCGGCGAGACGATTGAGTGATTTAGCGTCTCGATTGCGGTTATCGCCGGAACTCGCGCGAGACGCGTACGCCATCGTCGAACACGTCGTCTACGAACACACCAGTCTGGCGTATAACCGTCACGTCGATCAAATCGTCTTGGCGAGCGTCTACGGCGCGTGTAAAGTCTCAAGCGACGACGGTGTTTCACCCACCTCGACATCATGCGCATCGCTTCAGTTCAAGGACATCATCTACCAATATTCCAAGCAACCGCACGCGAGAGAAGAAATCTTTTGGACGGTTACGTTGGAGCAGACGGATCCCGAACTCGACGTCGTCTCTCGAGGCGACATCATTTCGTTTTACAATCAAGTCTTCGTCGGTCGCGTCAAGACGTTCCTTTTGACGCTCCGCGAGCGTCGAGAGCGCGAAAAATCGACGGGCGCGAGGGACGGGGATGAGAATTTCGTCGTCCCTCCGTCGCCTCGCCGGCGACTGCCGATCGCCAATCAACGCATTTACGTCTCGCCGATGCGGCCGGAACGTGTCTCGAGCGTGTTGAACCACGACGGCGTTCCGGCGACGCCTCGCACGAAGAGTCTGTTCGCGACGATCGGTGAGACGGCGTACGCGTCCTCGAACGACGCGTTCGAGGCGATCAATCGAGAATTACACGCGGCGACGGGGTCGAAATCCGCGGCGACGGGACGCGCGGCGTCGCGATTCGCCGCGGGGGCATCGAGGTCTAAAATTCCAAACTTTGGCGATCACAATCGGTGATCTCGAGTAAAAACGAACGCATCATCTGTGCTCTTCCCGTGTATCTCACGCATTCATCGATATCACGAAAACGCGTCCCCGCGTCCCCGCGTCGTCGAAAACGCGCTTTTTCATTCACTCAATCATTCACTCATTCATTCTCTCAGCCGCACACCGCGTTCGTCATGGACGTCCTCGAACGACTCGGCGTATCGTTCGCATCGCGCGCGTCCTCGTCGAACGCGTCGTCGTCGCGCGCGCTCGCCGTCGTCGATCATCTCGACGCGCCCGGGTCGTGGCTCACCGCCATTCTTCTGGCCGACGCGTGCGACGCCTACGGTGGCGTCGTCGTCGCGTGTTGCGAGACGCCGGCGTCGGAGATACACGCGTTGTCGAGGAAACTGGCGCGCGGAGGGGCGCGGGACGCGGTGACGCGAGGGATGGCGCGAGGAACGTGTGAATTGATTGATTTCTTTCGGCTCGACGCGGCGACGGGACGCGGGACGCGAGCGACGCTCGAGGAGGTGCGAGAAGGGGCGATGCGGGCGCGTGAGGCGGCGCGGAGAGCGTTTGTGGGTGATAAGTCGAAGTCGTCGACGTTGACGTCGGTGTCGTCGAGGGTGTGCGTGGTGGTGGACGGCGCGGATTCGCTCTCGAGCGGACGCTCGCGAGTCGCCGAAGCGGCGGCGGAACGGTTTTTGGACGCGTTGGAGCGCGAGCTCGGAGACGGCGTGGACATCGTCGTTCGCGCGCACGCGGACGTCGGCGCGCGCGCGGGGTGGTTGGCGGAGCGCGCGGATTGCGAGATTCGAGTGGAACCGTTGCGGACGGGGAGCGCGGAGGACGCGCACGGGACGTGCGAGACGACGCACAGGAACAACGCGTGGCGAGCCGAGGGCGCGGCGAGACGGTCGAGGGCGACGTTCGCGTTGACGGAACTCGGGGCGCGATTGGAGAGCAGGGGGTGAGCGGGAAGACGCGAGGACACGGGTGTTGTAACAATTCTACAAGGACTTAATTTTCATCATTCGCCGCAGCTTCGTCTTCGTCTCGCACGACGGGTTTCGCCGCGGAGACCGGGACGTCGACGTCCATCGGATCGTCGTCGACGTTGATGTCGACGTTCGCGAGCGGGCTCGCTTCGGGTTGGTCGTCCTCCGCCGCG
>CEUV01022169.1_pt1 | contig 11509 bp, 9 predicted proteins | sample 356401 | NCBI WGS metagenome assembly CEUV01 (sample SAMEA2622710, study PRJEB7988) | marine metagenome | isolation source: saline water (ENVO:00002010), including
GTAATGCATCAATTCAAATTAATATGAAGATCTATTTATTTTCTCTAACTATTTTTTTTTCTGTAACATGCTTTTGTCAAGAAAATAAGCTAATTGAAATAAGGTCATGTTTCAAGAGTATAGAAGGTGCTAATGAAATTAAAGAACTAATAAGTTTGAGTAAAAATAGTCTTGACCACCCAGTTATTCTAGCATATTACTTTACTGGTAAACTAATGATGTTAGATTATTCTAATAATCCTTTTGAGAAGTACAAAATCTTTAAAACAAAAACTAAACAAATAGATAGTATAATAAATACAAATAAAAAAAACATCGAGGTTAGATTATTAAGATATGTTCTGCAAAAAAACAGTCCTTATTTTTTAAAATATAATTCGGACTTGCGGAATGATATAAATTATATTAAATCTAATCTTTATAAAGAAAACGAAAATCTACAATCTTATATCGAAACTTTATTAATCCAGTTTAATAATGAAAGATCAAGTAATCCTAGTTAACACTGAAGATAGCCCCATAGGCTACATGGAAAAAATGGAAGCACACCAGAAGGGGCTATTGCACAGAGCAATTTCTGTATTTATCTTTAACGAAAAAAAAGAAATGCTTATCCAGCGTCGCGCATTAAGTAAATATCATACGCCAGGTATTTGGAGTAATACTGCATGTAGTCATCCTCGAAAAAACGAAACCACAATTGAAGCAGCAGACCGAAGGTTGTTCGAAGAAATGGGATTGAAAACAACGCTAAACTATGGCTTTAAATTTTTATACAAAGCAGAATTTAAAAATGGACTTATTGAACACGAATTAGATCATGTGTTTTTTGGATTTAGCAATAAAAAACCATCTTTAAATAGTTCTGAAGTTTGCGATTATAAATATCTCAATCAAGTTAATATAGAGAAAATGATTTTTCAGAAACCCGAAATCTTTTCTCCATGGTTTAAATTAACTTACAAGAAAGTATTTGATTTAGCCGATTGTTTAGTTGAAAATTAATCCTTGATGTCTTTTGTAATCAACATATGTATCACTTTAATAACCATTGTACTAATGGAAGGCATAACATGGTTAACTCATAAATACGTTATGCACGGTTTTTTGTGGTACTTACATAAAGATCATCATCAACCCAAATACTCTAATACGTTTGAAAAAAACGATCTTTTTTTCATCATTTTTGCTGTACCAAGTTCACTTCTTATATTTTTTGGCATAGAACAAAAATTTAATGAAATGTTTTTTGTTGGTTTAGGAATTTTGTTCTACGGTATATGTTATTTTATTATTCACGATGTTGTTATTCACCAACGTTTCAAATGGTTTAAAAATATAAATAGTAAATATTTGAAAGCGCTAAGAAAAGGTCATAAAATGCATCATAAAGAAATTGGTAAAAACGGTGGAGAATCATTCGGTATGTTATTGGTCCCATGGAAGTATTTTAAAGAAAAGTATTACTCTCAAAGTTGATATTTTAGGCCAACAATAATGGTAAATAAAAACATCTAGATGGCTAAAAAAACAAGTGTATTTTGGTTTAGAAGAGATTTAAGATGGCATGACAATCATGCTCTTTTAAAAGCCTTTCTTCATTCTGAAGAGGTAATACCTGTTTTTATTTTTGACACTAATATTTTAGATCAATTGGACAAAAATGATAGGCGCGTAAACCTGATATTTGATCGATTACAAAAACTTAATATTGAACTCGGTTCAAAAAAAATAAACATCCAATACGGAAATCCAGAACATGTTTTTAATAAAATAATAAGAACATTTGATGTCGAAGCTGTGTTTTGTAATGAGGATTATGAACCATATGCAATTAGTAGAGATGCAAGAATAAAAGAGCTTTGCCAAGAAAAAGGCATTGATTTTTATTCATTTAAGGACCACCTGATTTTCCACAAAAATCAAATATTAAGCCAAGAGGGTAAACCCTACAGTGTATATACACCATATATGAAAAAATGGATGACTAATTTCAATAAGAGTCTTTTAAAGCCCTATGAATCAAAACATCATCTAAAAAAAATCTCTACCAAAAAATTAGACTCTATTGAATCTATTTCTGAAATAGGTTTTTCTAAAACATCTTATCATCTTTTTTCTCCTAAACTTTCAGAAAACTCAATTAAAGATTACGAAAATGTTCGTAATCTACCAACGCACGATACCACTCAAATTTCAGTTCACATTCGATTTGGGTTTTTAAGTATTAGGGAGTTAACAAATGTAGCTTATAAATATTCAGAATGTTTATTAAGAGAACTTATCTGGAATTCTTTTTTCTCACAAATATTATGGCATAACCCCCATGTTATTTCACAACCATTTAAAAAAAAATATAATGGAATAGATTGGAATTCTGAAGAAAAAATCAATTTATGGAAAGAAGGCCGTACCGGTTTCCCAATCATTGATGCCGGGATGCGACAACTAAACAAAACAGGTTATATGCATGGAAGAGTACGAATGTTAACAGCCTCCTTTTTAGTAAAAAATATGGGCATAGACTGGCGACTTGGCGAACAATATTTCGCAGAAAAACTCATGGATTTTGATTTAGCTTCTAATAACGGAAATTGGCAATGGGTAGCAGGAACAGGATGTGATGCAGCTCCGTATTTTCGTATCTTCAACCCTATCTCTCAACAGAAACAGTATGATCCTAATTTGATCTATTGTAAAAAATATATTGATGATTTTGATAGTTATACTAAAAACACAGAACCTATTGTCGATTTAAAATTAACTAGAATGGAGTCCATAGAACGTTATAAGCGTTGTTTGAGTAATGAAAAAAGTTAGTGTTGTCGGTGGGGGAATAGGAGGACTTGCAGTCGCTATTCGAATGGCTGTCAGAGGATTTAATGTATCACTTTTTGAAAAGAGCGAACAATTAGGTGGTAAAATGGGACAAATTAAAGAACAGGGTTATCGCTTTGATACGGGTCCATCACTTTTTACTAAACCCCATCTATTAGAAGAACTTATTCTTTTGTGCAACAAAGAACCAAATGAGTATTTTCATTATTATAAGCTCAATGAATCATGCCGATATTTTTTTGAAGACCAAACTATGATTATCGGCTATTCAGATTCAAAGCTTTTAGCAAAAGAGCTTTCTAAAAAGACTAATATTGATTCCTCAAAGGTTATTAATCACTTAAAAAAAAGCGCTTTTCTTTATAATTCTACTAGAAGATTATTTTTAGAGAATTCATTACACAAGCTTTCTACCTATCTTAATTTCAAATCGTTTGTTGCCATATGCAAAATACCTTTTCTTGATCTTTTCACATCTATGAGCAAACGAAACAAAAAGCGTTTCAACGATACAAAAACTGAACAAATCTTCAATCGTTATGCTACATATAATGGATCAGATCCTTTTAAAGCTCCTGCAATTTTAAACTTAATCCCACATCTTGAAATTAATCAAGGAGCATACTTTCCTGAAAAAGGAATGCGCTCTATTTCAAATTTATTAGAACGCCTGTGCAGAGAAATGGGCGTGCATATACATACAAACACAAGTGTAGAAAGTATTTCTCATGAAAACCAAAAAGTTAATGGTGTTCATACCAAAAATGAATTTCACGAATCAGATATAGTTATTTGCAATCAGGATATTTATTTTGTTTATGAACGCCTATTAAAAAACAAAAAAGTTGCTCAGGATTTAAAGCAACAGGAACGTTCAACTTCAGCAATCATTTTTTACTGGGGTATTAATAAGGAATTTGATGACTTGAAGCTTCACAATATCTTTTTTTCAAAAAATTACAAGGACGAGTTTAATGAGATTTCTTGCGAAAAGAATGTGCCTGATGATCCGACTATTTATGTAAACATTACTAGTAAAGAACAAAAAAATGATGCTCCAAAAAATTGTGAGAATTGGTTTGTTATGATCAATACCCCTTCAAATTATGGTCAGGATTGGGAAACTATCGTTTCTAGAGCTAGGAAAAATATAATAGATAAGCTAAATAGAATTTTGGGCACCACAATTGAACATCATATTGTTTTCGAGAATATATTAGACCCGCGAAGTATTGAGTCAAAAACAGGTTCTTATAAAGGATCATTATACGGATCAGCTTCTAACAAAAGAAAAGCAGCTTTTTTTAGACATCCAAACTTTTCTAAAAATATTCAAGGTTTATATTTTTGTGGTGGTAGCGTTCATCCTGGAGGCGGGATTCCATTGGCATTATCATCGGCTAAAATTGTAGACAAATTGATTGCATGAGAAATTTTAAAGAAAATATTGGATTAGCACTATTAATAATTATCAATATAGTAGGTGTTGTTGGATTTCGTTCAGATTGTCTTTTGCCTTATTTTAAATCATTAACTCCATTTAATCTGCTTTTCTCTCTTTTGATATGCTTTTTCTACCTTCCATGGAGATCCTTTATTTCTATTTTTCTTCTTCTATTTTCTATAGGTTTTGGTGTAGAGTTTCTAGGTGTAAAAACAGGCCTTCTTTTTGGAAGTTATGAATACGGTTCTACACTGGGTTTTAAATGGTATAACGTTCCTTTAATTATTGGCGTAAATTGGTTTGTACTTGCAATAGGAGCAAGAGGGTGTGCGAACCGTATTACTGAAAATACTATTTTCCAAGTTTTGTGTGCTGCTTTATTTATGGTTGGATTAGATTATTTTATTGAACCTGTGGCTATGAAATATGACTTTTGGGACTGGTCTCAAAACAAAGTTCCACTGCAAAATTATTTTATGTGGTTTCTTGTTTCTATATTGATGCAAATTTTGTTGAATAAAAGGAGCATACAAATACCCTTTTCACTTGCATTTGCTATACTAATCTCGCAATTCATTTTTTTCGGAGCCTTATTATTATGATAGATTGGTTAGACACTAGGCACTACTATTTACTTTTAATGCTATTAAGTATCAGTTACCCCTTCATTAGAAGTTTTGAAAATAAGATAAGTTTCTATAAAAACTGGAAGGCTTTAGCATTGGCCATAACACTTATGATGATGATTTTTATTACGTGGGATGTTATTTTCACAACTCTTTCGGTATGGTCATTTAATGACAGGTATATTTTAGGGTACAAGCTTTTGAGTTTACCCATTGAAGAGTGGATGTTTTTTGTTTGTGTACCTTATTCATGTATATTTATTCATGAAGTATTAAATTATTTCTTTCCACTAAAAAAAATCAATATAAATATACATAGGTGGAATTATTGGGTTGCATTACTGTTAATTGTTATCGGAGTTGTATGTTGGAGCAAAATATATACCTGCGTTTGTTTTATACTTACAGGGCTATTTTTGTTATTGTTACAACGAAAAAATACTCAACTAATAGCAGTAACATATCGTACTTTTATAGTGAGTCTAATACCTTTTTTTATTGTTAACGGGATATTGACAGGAGCATTAACAGATGAGCCAATCGTAATGTATAATAATTTACAAAACACTATGATCAGAATAATCACAATTCCTATTGAAGATTTTGTTTATTGCTTATTTATGCTCGGGTTAACGATTTGGATTTACGAATCACAAAAAAAGAGGATAAAATCTAAACCTTAGCTTTTTATTATTTTTGCAGCATGGCTAAAAGGCAAAAGGTTTTTTTAGGTGCATATGTCAATAGTATAAATGCGCAAAACCTAAATTGCAGAGCTCTAGCGCTACATATAGATTCGAAAAGATTTAAATGTAGTGCAATGGAGTTACAAACAGGAGAATTATCTTCCCTTTCTAGTTCAATAAAAATTTTTAAAGTATACTGGCCACATCGGCTTAACAAGTATACCTCCTACCTAAGAGGTATTTTATGGGCGGACGTAGTATATCTGCCCAAAAGAGAAGTGTCAAGATGGTGTCGATTTTTATGTTGGTTATTCAAAAAGCCAAGTTTTAGCACTATGGAAAGTGTTGACGATGGGGCAAACTGGGATAAACAGCTAAAAAAATTTGGAAATAAAATAGCATACCTTAGACACTACAAGGGATTTAACAAGCTTTTTGCAATAAGTAAATTTATTTCCAATAAAAATGCAGATTTACATGAAATAAGTTTCGATGGTTTATTGCCTTTGGGAGTGGATTCAACTTCTTTTGATAGTAATATTAAAAAAGAACTTCAATCAGTAATTTTAATAGGGAATAACTTGTACTATAAGGGTTGGAGAGTTTATTTACAGTTAGCTATGGCATTTCCAACTATCACTTTTCATGTTGTAGGAAGTGGGGTAGGGTTGGTTTATCCGAAAAAAGAAAGTCAACATCTAAACAATGTTGTTTGTCATGGACAATGTACACATCAGGAGCTAAACGAAATTCTTAAAACTGTAGATCTTCATATTTTACCCTCTAGAAACGAAGGCTTCCCAAAAGTAGTTTTAGAATGTGCGGCAGCAGGTATTCCTAGTTTACTTTTTTCAGATTATGGAGCAAAAGAATGGATGGAAGGAGGCTTTGTGGTTGATAATAATGAAGAAATGAAGCAAATAATAAATTTACTATTGGAAAATCCAAATCGTCTGCGTCAAGCATCAAGCCAGTCAATACAACTAGCAGAAAAGTATGATTGGAAACATGTTGTAAAGCTTTGGGAAGAAGTAATTAGCAGCTTAAGTCTTTAAAGGAGTTCAAGGCTTAATTTAATAAGCCCCATCATTTTCTTAACTTTGCGTTTATAAGCTTTGAACTACTAAAAGGTTTTTAGAAAAATCAATCTATGAAATTAGCCAACAATCTATTAATTGCAATAATAATGTTGCTTTTTAATTCGGCTTATTCCCAAACCATAGGAGAGTCTTCAGTTTATTTTATGTACTCTCCATTGCAAAGTAGTACCACCTATTTAGTAGATACTGATGGGGTAGTATATCATACATGGGATTGTATTGCTAGTCCAGCTAGTACAGCATATCTTCTTCCTGATGGGAGTATTATTCGACCGTATAGAGTTAGTAGCCCAACTATGATGGGAGGGGCAACAGGTGGTGGAATGCAGCGTATAGATTGGAACGGAAATATTTTATGGGACTACACTTGGTCTGATCCTAATCATCAACAGCACCACGAGTGTATTCCAATAGATCAAGGAAATGGGAATTATAATGTGTTAATTATTTCTTGGGAGCGAAAAAGTAATGTAGAAGCTATTCAAGCTGGGCGTCAAAATATAAATGGAGAAATGTGGCCCTTAGAAATTTTAGAAATAGAGCCTCAAGGAAATAATGGTGGGAATGTTGTTTGGGAATGGCATGCTTGGGATCACCTTTGTCAAGATATTGATTCTACAAAAGATAACTATTATATAGATTGTTCGTTACATCCAGAACTTATAGATGTGAATATTGGAACATTACCAAGTGGAGGGCCGTTAGGAGGCAGTGGAGACTGGATACACGCTAATGGTATTGATTATTGTCCAGAACTTGATCAAATTGTTTTCAGCTCTCATAAGCTACATGAAATATTTGTAATTGATCATAGTACTACAATTAATGAGTCAGCGAGCCATAGCGGAGGAAATTCTGGGATGGGAGGAGATATCTTATATCGTTGGGGCAATCCTCAAAATTATGGAGCAGGAACAGCAGCAGACCAAATTCTTCATGTAGTTCATAGTGCTAACTTTATCGATACTGGATATCCAGGAGAGGGCAATATATTAATGTTTAATAACGGAGATAGAAGCGGTTCTCAAAATGACTATTCTTCGGTTGAAGAAATAACAGCTCCGTTGAGCGGATATACCTATAATCTACCGTATAACCAAAGTCAGCATTGGATGTACTCTAATGGCGGAACATTTTATTCAAATCATTTATCAGGAGCCTTCAGGTTAAAAAACGGCAATACATTAGCAACAGAAGGAACTTCGGGAAGAATTTCCGAAATTGACAATAATGGAAATATTATTTTTCAATACACTCATCAAGGCGGCGGAAGTAACATGGCTAAAGCGGTTCCATATGAGAAGGATTATGAAGGAATATTGGGTTTAGCAACAGGTGTTTCGACTCATGAGAAACAAGTATATCACATATATCCAAACCCGGCAAATCATTTTATTCAGCTTTCAACAGATGAGGAAGGTGAACTTAAAATTATAGATTTTCTAGGGAAAGTGATCCATGTAGAATCATTTAAGAAAAGTAGCCGTATAAATATAGAGAATTTACCCAGTGGTGTTTATTACATACAATTGCAAACAACAGAACATTCGTACACAAAATCCCTTATTATTCAATAATGAAAAAGATAATATTTATTATTCCATTCTTGTTGTGCTTTCAAAAAGTAAAGGCACAATCCATAATATTACCTGAATTAAATTTAGCAACCTCATTTTATTTTGATCAATGGGTACTAAGCTCAGATACCTTTTTTGTAGCACCTGTTTATATTGACACCTATCTAGATTTTAATGAATTTCATTTAAATATTAAATATAACCATAATGTAGTAGAGCCTTTAATTAGTGAGTTAAACCAAATCAATGACGATAGTTATATTATGGTTGCCAACTATATGGGTTTTGCTGATTTTGCAATGGTTAGTGGAGGTAATATTACTGGTGTAGTGAACACTATAAATGCGTCACAATCACTTCTAACCTTGTCGTTTAACGGAAGTACTGCCGCACAAACATTGTTTAATTCTTGTAATGGGAACTTATTATATTTAGCATTTAAAAAGGTTAATCCTTGCTTCAAAGGGCCTTTTTATTTGCAGTTTTGGAATGGAGATGATAATGGAACTTTTATCAATCCAAACCAAACACATGCATGTCAAATTATCGGGACAACAACTACCCACTCTACAGAAACTGGAAATCTTTTAGCGGTCCAAGGAGAGGTTACTTTTGATATCCCACAAGCAAATATTCAGTTAAATGGAAATGTTTTAGAAGCATTTGTAGTAGGAGGCTCATTGCCGCTATCTTATGAATGGTCTGACAAGTTTGGAACGGTGTTAGGGAGTAGTTATGATTACTCTCCGATTGATACGGGAATGGTTGTACTAACTGTGATAGATGCAGATGGATGCATGAGTGTCACAAGCCATAATTTTTATTTTTCTTCAAGCACTATTAATGAGGAAAATAGCTTTCAGACTATATATCCAAACCCTTCAGGGGGTATAATTCATTTGCAGAAAGAGATAGACAGAGTTGTGGTCTTAAATACAATGGGGAACGTATGTTATTTAGGAAAAGAAAAAGTTATAGATTTAACATCATTTAAGAAAGGAGTTTATTTGATTCAAACAACAAGAAATAATTACACAACAACCGAAAAAATAATATTGCATTGATAAATAAATATTTTTGGGCCTTATTGGTTCTTTGTTGGGGACATGCGCATACACAATCATTGTACGATAACACCAATGTTACGACAATTGAAATCTTCTTTTCCACCTCTAATTGGGATCAGATTTTAGACAACTACTATGCAGCAGGTATGGATCAGAGATTAGTTGCCGATTCAGTTTTGATCAACGGAAGTATGAAAGACAGTGTTGGTGTTAAATATAAAGGGAACAGCACATATAATCCAAACAATGCTAAAAATCCATTAAACCTTTCTTTGGACTACGTCCAAGGAAATCAAGATTATCAAGGGTTCAGAACAATTAAACTATCAAACGGAAAAAATGATCCATCTTTTATAAGAGAAGTTTTATCTTATGAGATAGCACGAAAATATATGGTGGCTCCGCAATCTAATTTCGCAGAGGTGCACATTAATGGGAATTATCACGGAATGTATGTTAATTCGGAGTCTATAAATTCTGACTTTCAAGATGATTATCTCTATGCTGATCCAGACAATACGCGCTTTAAGTGCAATCCGGAAACTGTCTTTGGAGGCAACGGCTCTTCTTTAGAATACTTAGGAACCGACTCTGCTTTTTACGAAGATTATTATGAGTTGAAGTCTGATTTTGGTTGGCAAGATTTAATCAACCTTACATATGATATAGTTAATAATCCATTAAACTTAGAATCTTCATTAGATATTGATAGAGCATTATGGATGTTAGCATTTAACAATGTCCTGGTGAACCTTGATAGCTATACAGGGCCTTTCCGTCAGAATTATTACTTAATAAAAGATAATAATAATCGAATGAACCCGATTATTTGGGATTTAAATGAGTGTTTAGGCGGTTTTGAAATGATTAATAATGGAGGAGGCCCTCCCTCGCTACAAAATTTAATCCAACTTGACCCTTTAATTAGAATCAATGAAGCTGACTGGCCACTAATACAAACACTACTGAATAATGACACTTATCAGCGAATGTATATAGCGCATATGCGAACAATTCTAGAAGAGAATTTTTCAAATGGACTATACCTAACAAGAGCCAACGATTTACAATCTCTAGTGAGTAGCTTGATTCAGGCAGATGCTAATTCGTTTTATTCTTTTAACGATTTTTCAAACAATATTAATAATTCTGTTGGTGGAGGTCCAAGTGGCTCAGTAGGAATTACAGAATTGATGGATGCTAGAACAAATTTTTTACAATCACATTCTTTATTTTTAGTTGCTCCACCTAGTATTGGAGCAGTGTCATCAACTCCATTACAAATAAATCCTTACACTGAGCCATTTATTACGGTAGATGTTAGTAATGCCACAAATGTATATTTAGGCTATAGATTTAGGCCACAAGATGTATTTACAAAACTCGAAATGTTTGATGATGGAATGCATGGAGATGGAAGTGCAGGAGATGGGATTTATGGTATAGATGTTATGGTAGACGCTAGAGATATGCAGTATTACATTTATGCTGAAAACAATGATGCAGGAGTATTTTCTCCAGAAAGGGCAGAGCATGAATATCATTATCTTCCTGTTGTTAGCGATTTAGTAATCAACGAGTTAATGGCGTCTAATATGAATGCGATAGCAGATCAAAATGGAGAATATGATGATTGGGTAGAGTTATACAATAACGGCACAAACTCAATCATGCTAGATGGCTATTTTCTTTCTGATAATGAAAATAATCTAGGTAAATGGCAATTTCCTAACACAGTCCTTCCATCTGGAGGATACTTAACAGTTTGGCTTGATGGACAGGATGGATTACAAGCAGGTTTACACACAAGTTTTAAACTATCTGCTGATGGAGAGGAACTGTTTTTGTCAACCCCAACTTTAGACGTGGTCGATGCTATTTTTTACACAGCTCTCCCTACAGACATGTCGTTTGCTCGTGTTCCAAACGGAACAGGCCCTTTTACAGTTCAGGCACATACAAACAATGCTAATAACAATGGGGTGCTAGAGGTTTTACATTTAGAAAATGAAGTTCTTCTTTATCCAAATCCAACACAGTCAACAATAACAATTGAGCATCCTACGATAGAAAAGATTGCTATTTATGATGTGATGGGGAAGTTAATGCATCTAGAAAAATCATACGAAACAACAACAATAAATTGCGAGCATTGGCCTGCAGGAATGTAT
>CEUV01020204.1_pt1 | contig 11471 bp, 6 predicted proteins | sample 356401 | NCBI WGS metagenome assembly CEUV01 (sample SAMEA2622710, study PRJEB7988) | marine metagenome | isolation source: saline water (ENVO:00002010), including
ATTGAATTTAACCTATTAAGAGAGATTCTGCGAGTCCCGTCCATCCCCCTTTTTTTGTTTTTATTTACTGAAATTAAAATATGAGGTTTTCTGAACCTCAAATTGATCTTCATCTTTTCTAAACCAAGTCATTATTTCATATATGGACGTATCAATATTATTTGTATTATAAATTAACCTCTCTCCATTATCATCTCTAAATAATGTATAACTTAACTTTAAGTCATATCCAAAATCGATAAATCTACTCAATTCAACTTTTGAAGGATTCTTTAAATCAGAAAAAATTAAAAAATAAGAATCATTATTTTCGTAATCTATTATTAAAAAATTATTTAAATTATTAGAAGAGTTATACTCGATGATTTGTACTTCACATTTCTTAAAATTACTTTTATCTTCTGGGGAATCTAATGAGCAATCCATTAAAAAGTTATCAATTATGAAGTTCAGATTTTTATCTCCTTCAGATGGATTTTTTATGATTTGTGATTCTATCTGTGATAATACATCCAACTTTGCTAATATTTTTGATACATATAAAGCTTCTTCTAAATTATGATGAGTAAATGATCCAACTCCAATAATATTTTTATATTTCCCTTCCTCATCTATCATTTCATTGATATTATAATAATCTGAAATATCTTTTTCTAAATTTCCAGACATCGATATCCAGCCTTCTTTTTTTAATCTTTTGGCTTCTTTCTTAAAGTTAATATTTTTGGTCTGTGAAAATAAATTCGTACTTAAAACAAAAATTATAAATGATAATAAAAATTTTTTCATAAACTAAATTTAAAAACAATAAAAGTCAAAATCTTCTTCGGCAATTTGAAAACCTAGTTCCTTAGCTTTTTTAAGATATAAACAACCTCTTTTCTGCCATGATTCATCACTATCATTATGTCCCTCAAAAAATCCATTTAATAGATTTATACCCCTTAACCATAAAGATTCTTTATCGCTTTCAGAAACATTTGATAATAAACTTTCTATTTCTGATCTAAAACCCTCTCTCTCTGCTCTTGAGATTCTAGTAAAATTTTCTATTTTTTCGTATATATTGAGAGCCCTCATGTAGGATTCATAAGAGTTATCTTCTTCAGATACTACACTAATCTCCTCTTTAATTATTTCAGAATTTTCAATTAGCTCTTCTTTAGTTTCAATTTTCTCAGAAATCTCAACTTTAACTGTGTCATAGACCTTTACTGTATCGGTTACTGTTTTCTCTACTACTCTAGTTATTGTCTCCACTTTTGGAGGTTCATTAACTATTGAGGACTTAATAAGAGCATTATTTTGACTCTTTGCTCTTTGATACCCTTTCTTAATAGCTAATAACCTTTTAGATCTTTTTGGATGAGTAGAGTAGGTATCATCATCGTCAGATGTCATTTTAGATATGGCTTCAGTAGCTTGATTTATAGTAGCTCCTAGTTTAGCTAAAACAAATCCTGAAAATTCGTCAGCTTGGAGCTCCATTGATCTGCTCGCTGATAAAGATTCTTCTTCTACTGAATTATTAGCATATAATAACACATCAATAGTGTGACCGTTAATATGATGTCCAACTTCATGAGCTAGTATAGACATATTTGTCCAGTATCTAGATTTAGAATTAATCTGATTCATAAATTCAGTATTATAGTATATATATCTAATTCCCTTAAGAGAAATTGCCATCGCATTAGGAATATTTTCACATGCTCTTATGATAAAGTTTCTTGAAACTCCAACTACAGAAATAATTTGATCTAGGGCACTATTAGCATCTGTTTCAGTACTAAAACTATTTCCCTTAAAGGCGACGCATAATTCATCTGCTGTTCTTGAATTTTCGGCATAAGACTGAAGTTCTTGTGCTAAAGAATTATAAGAAATAAGTAAAAAAAGAAAATAAAGATGTTTTATATTTCCCATACACTAAATATAATAAATCAATAAAAATTATATTATTAAAATATATATTTGTTGTATGAGATATTTAGTAATAATCATCTGTATTTTCACAGCAAATACTCTTTTTTCTCAGAAAATATCAAATTTAAAAAGAGAAGTAATTAGTTCAGATATTGTTTTAACATTTGATATTCAACCAAAATTTGAAAACAGAGGAACTGAAGAGAGATATGTTGCTGATGTTTATGTAAAAGAATTAATTAAAGGCTACGAAGAAGCATCACTTGAATCTTTTTCTAGAAAACAATTAAATCTTCCTAAATCATTAGTTGATGATCTAAAATCGGGACAAAACTCTATTAAAATTGACGCATATGATTATCTATCAGAGTATTTAGGTTCTGATACATTTCTTGAGTTTGAGGTTTCTATAACACCTTCATTTATACCCTCATACTTTGATAATATTGGAAAATTAAAGATTGGAAAAGACAATACTATTAATCTTAATTATTGGGAAAATGCAAATATTTCTTATACTCTAGATAAAGACGGATCTATATTAAATAGAGGTCAAATAAATAAAGACAAAATTATTTCTATTCCTAAATCCCTAAAGAAGGGTGATTATAAACTTAATTTAATAGTTGAGGCACTCGGCAACAAAAATATTTATAGCAGAGAAGTAGAAATTATAAAAGGAAGCCCCCTTCCCTATTTACTTTTACTATTGATTGGTGGCGGAGTTTATTTTGTTGCCATGGGAGGAGAAAAACAAAAACCTAACCCACCACTTCCATCTCCACCATTACCTCCTGGTGGATAATCTTATTCTTCAATAATTATTGGTACTTCTTTTACTAAAAAATCACTTGATTTTAACCATTTAAAATATAATTCAAAAAAATCTTCAGAATTAAATACTGTAAAATTAGAGTAACCTCCCAATTTATAAGAAAAAGGTTTTATAGAGAAAACAAAATAAAGTTTAGCTAAAGGATCTGCTGAAGAAGTCACAAATTCATCTTCATCTTTATTAAAAAATTTTTGTGTGTTTTTTTTAACGAAATAATTGTATTTATTTTCATTTGGATATAGCGGAGAAACAACAGTTACATCACCAGAATTACTATTTTCCATAAAAATTGTAAGATATAAATCTTTGTCAGAATCAACTTTAGAAATTAGTCTTGAATTAATATTAACTATATAAGATGACTTATCGTAATTGGGATGTTCATTATCATTCTCGTTCATAACTTTCACATCAATATCGGCATCACTAATGTTCTTTTTCACTTTAGAACAGCTTCCGTATATAGTAGATGTAATTATTAATTTACCATCATCTCTTATTCTATATTCATAAGTTGTTGGTTTTCTTTTTATAAAGTCACATTCAGATGTAACAGCTAAATTTGATCTAGCTGAAGAATTCCCTCCTGATTGATCTATTACACTTCTAGAAGTAAGCTTTGAACTATATTTAGACATAAATTCATCTATTGCATCTTCCTCAGCCTTGAATTTTTCATAAATTAAGGTATTAGATTCATTTACAAGTCTATCATATGATTCTTGAGATTTAGTATTAAAATTTAATCCAAAAATGAAAAAGAGCAAGAATGATAAAAAAACTTGCTCTCTTAAATTAGTGGTTAAAAATCTAATTATCTTCGTCAGCATCTATTCTGGAATTCACCTCTTCCATTATCCCATCTTTCAAAAACTTTTCGTACTCATCTCTTGTCTCTTTAGTAGCTTTCCTATTGAGTTCATCTCTCATCATCTGCATATGGATTTTAGCAGCATTTTCATAGTTAAAAAAATAAGCAACCTCACAATCATACATTGGATTACCTTGTCCATCTTTTTTTCCATTTTCTCTATAACGAAAGTACGCATCATCACTTCCAGTAAGACTTTCTTTTATGTAAGTATTTACAACGCTAAGAGCATCATTTAAGGATGCTGCAATTTGATCGTTCCTTTGATCAATTTTAGTAACAGATCTTACTTGAGTAGATATTTTACCTGCTATTTCCTCTTTAGCTAATTCCCTAGCATATTTTCGTCCTTGACCAATATCATTAGATGTAAAGAGACCAATACCAGTGATAAATTTTCTCATCATATCTTCATTTCTTTTATTTCTAACCTCATAAAAGAATCTAATTTGGTTTTCAAAATTTTCACCTGTTGTTTGCCATTTATCTTTTTTCCATTGCTTTGCTTCTTTAGAATACTTAATCACATTTTTTCCTCTTAATTTCTGCGAAAAAGATTCTGTGAATACAAATGAACTAAAGATGATTATATATATATATTTCATTTTCATAGTTTTAAGATTAAATAAATTTAAATTAATTTCTTATTTTATAATTATATTTTCAAAATTATTTCCTGCCCAATCAGGTTGTTGCTCATTTTTTGAAAAGGATGAAACATTACGATTAATATATTCATATATCTCCTTATTTGTAAGCTGATTATCCTTATTATCATCAGCGTTCATTAAACCATCATCATTTAATTGAACAGCTGCAGCTAAAAATGTAGTGAATAATCCATTTGAAATACTCAAATTATTTTGATTGTATTTAGAATTAAAATATCTATATGAATATGAAACTTGATCTGCACTTGAAGCAGTAAATACAGTTATTTTGCTTTTATATTTATTATTTAATTTATTGGGCGAAATAGCTCTAATATTTCTTCCTTCATTAGCATCATTTTCGATATTATTATTTAAATATTTATTTTCCCTATCTTTAGGGAGACCACTAAAACATGCATCTATAAATGCATAAACATTTTTAACATTTTCTAAGTCCATTAACTGATCATAAAATTTATTTTGATTTATTGATTGATCCTCAAGAAAGTTTTTTTCAGGATTTGCATCTACAGGTAAAAAATAAGCATCACCACTTTCAGATAAAGCACCGTGACCTGCATAATATACATATAGATTAATATTTTCTTTACCTAATAAATTAGTACCAAGAGTAGATTCCATAATACCATTAAACACATTTTTTCCTTGGTTTGCTATCTTTGTCACGCTTGATACTCCAAAAATATTTCTAAAATATTGTTCAATAAGGAGTGCGTCGTCTTCTGCTCCTGGAATATCTGACACTCCCCATAAATCTATGTAGTCACTGTTATAGATAATTAGTGCATGATTATTTCTATTTCTGTTTGCTGTTTTAAATGAATTATCATAATCCATAATATTAGCTTCGTCAAAAGATAATATATCAACTTCTTGGAGATTACCCTCCAAAAAAGAATCATTAGATTGCTCCTCAATATATATACTTACATTATCTGCTAAAGAAAATGTACCTAAATCATCTTCTTCAATATCTATCTTAAACTCAATACCATCACCTCGAGCTAATTGTTCAATTCCCTCTGCTTTGTTAATGCTATACATAAGTTTTACCTCGAATGTTTTTTTAGCTTCAATATTTGTTGGACCAATAATATCATCCCTACTAAAATCTATTCCATCAATATTAAATTTTTCTCTTGTTATATAATCATTAGTTTTAGGAAATTCAATGTATAGATCTTTTGCAGGCCCCAGACCATCGTTACTAATGATAAAATTTAAAATAACATAATCTTTAATGTCAATTTTTTTATCAACATTTTCAGTCATTCTTGGATCTGAAGCAGTCTTATCAACAATTACTTTAAAATCTAATCTAGGAGGCTTAAAGAAATCAGTCTGAAACTGACTTGTAGTAGCAATATCTCCCTTTTTTGTCATATCATTCACGTCAAGGGAAAAAGATGTTTTGGATGGAACTAATTTTCTATCTGCTCTAACTTCAACTTGTATCTCTACACTTTCATCGGATTTAATTGTAGATGGTTTATTAATAATATTGAAATCAAAATTATTTGAAGTCAAACTACCATCATTTAAATCTTTACTCTTATAAGAAAAAATATAATTTACACCAGTTGCATCCTGATTTCCTGAGTTAGAAACTCTATACTTTAAGAGTAATTTCTCATCTCCATTTATTACTTTAGATTGAATTCTATTACCATCATAAACTATTGGCTCATCATTGAATAAATAAGATTCATTCAATACATCAACATTAAGTCTTACAAATAATGGAGTTGATCTAATCTCATCGTCAGATGATTCATTCGACACTCTACTTTTTATAGAAGTATCTTTTTTAAACTTAGTTAAATCAATTCTTCCCGAAACTTTTGCGGTTGTTTGCGATAAAGCTGAATTACTAATCAAGAAGAATAATTGAAAAATAAGTATGTATTTCATCTTACAAATTTACTTTTTTTTTAGTTTTTTATAAAAATTTTAGAATTACCACTCATCACCACAACATAAGTTCCTCTTTTAAGTCTCCTTACTCCCAGTCTTGTAATCTGTGACAAGGCATCTTCTTTAACAATATCCTTCGAAGATGGAATAACTTCTTTACCATCTACAGTATACACCTTAATCTGGTCAGTAGATACTTTGGCGTAACTCTCTACATACAGATATTGTGATGTCGGGTTAGGATATAACCTAAATCCTCCTACTGCCCTTCCTGTCTCCTCAGATATGAACGCTAAGTCTCCTTTAATAATCTTAAAGGATCTGCTCGATAATCCTGTGTAGGAGTACGAACTCTCACTACTCATATTCACTATATCTCCACTTTCAGTATCTAATAAGTATAGATTGCTATTATGAGAGGATTGTAAAGTCCAGTAGATAGTAGATTTAGAAGTGTAGTTGTTATCAACAGTAAAATCCCATATGGTGTTAGCTGAGCCTGTCTCCCTAATGTCTCTACTGCCGTCATTTGAAAAACGTATACCATAATCATACCCAAGGGATGGAGGAAGAGCAAGGTCATACCTGTCTCTCTGGTCTGATGCGTCATCTCTCTCTCCTACCTGTGATATCTTATGGTGAAGGTTCCCTCCTTTAAGCTCTAGGTCTAATAACCACTCTTCTCCTGTTATCTGGTTATATCGTTTTCCGTTGTATTCTTTTTCTATAGTATTGAGCTTAGGATTATTTATCTGTATACTACTTGTTTGAAGCTCCTCTGAGCTAATAAATGCTCCTCTTAGTGGTGAGAGCGTCTGCTGGAAGCTGTAGCCATTGTTATACACCATAAAGCCTGCTCCTGATACGCCGTTATCGCTCTCTATCTTAGACCATTCTATATTCTCAAGGTACGGGTTACCCATCATTGCCCACGTACCAGAAATAGATACACTAACAGATGGCCTACACTCGTTATATATACCCTCTATCTGTGATGGACGTAAAGTTGATAAGAACATATACCCCTTACCTATAGAAGATGAACCTGCTGCAGAAGAGTAAGCTGTACCATTCCACTGTTTTAACATGTACTGGTCAGTACGCATGTTAGAGGTCAAGTTTGAGAGAGAGTACCCCTCAAAAGGAAGAGCAATGATCTTGTAATCTGTCTCAGAAGGATTAAGACTATCAGTCTGATTTACACGTAATGAACCAAAACTGTTAATATCACCAGAGTATGACAAGTTTGGATCACAGTTGTCAGAGATATCGTCAGCAATAAACACAGTCAATGATTTATCTAGAACACTTCCTACAGAGTTTAAAGCTCTAACAGTAAATGAATAAGTTGATTTAGTCTCATAATCAAAAATTGTATTAGATTTTACAGTATAACCATCAATACTAAATGACTGCCAATCTCCCTCACCAGATATTATATCAAACTGGTGAGTAGCTGTTTCTAGTTCATCATCTACCTCTAATGTACCAATTATTGTTCCTATTGACTTATTTTCAGCAATAGTATTATTAGATAATTGAACATCTAAAATTTGATCAGGAACATCATTAATAGTAATTTCAAAGGTCTTATCAAAGAAATAGCCATTACTACTAGTAGATCTAACCCTAACACTATAAGTATCTTTAAACTCATAATCAAAAGTTGATTTAGTTACTAACTGATTAGAATTAACAATATTAAAGTTTAATGCACCATCAACTATTATATACGAATGAGTAGCACCTAGAAATTGATCATCTGTAATTAAATTACCTATAAGACTGCCAGCCTCTAAGTTTTCATCTACAGATGAGTTTGATAATGATATGTCATTAATTGCATCTGGTAAATCTTTAATATTAATCGTAATTACTTTTTCAAATGTATAACCCCCATTGCTACTTGTGGCTTCAACTCTTATAGAATAAGAAGATTTCATTTCATAATCAAATATATTTAGGGATTTAAGATTAGTTCCTTCAACTATAATAAATAAATTATTATCAACATCTCCAGCTCCAGAAACAAACTCAAAGGTATGAGATGCAGAGGTAAATTGATCATCTGCTGAAAGTTGACCAATTAAAGTGTTAACAGGTTGATTTTCATAAATTTCGTTAGGAGATAAAGAGATATCTAGAATTTGGTCTGGCAAATCATTAATTGAAATACTTAATACTTTCTCAAATGTATAACCACCATTACTACTAATTGCCTTTACCCTTATTGAATAAACTGATTTGTCTTCATAATCAAAAATAACATTAGAAACTAAAATTGAATTACCACTCTGATCTACATTGACATCAAAGTATTGGTTATCATCGGCACCTATACCATCAACTAGCTCAAAGTTATGAGTTGCTAATTCATACTGATCTTGTGCTAATAGATATCCAACAAAAGAACCTTCGTCTTCATTCTCATTAATTTTATTATTTGATATAGTGATATCTTCTATCTGATCTGGTAGATCATTAACTGAAATTGTCAATATTTTTTCTAAAGAATATCCTCTACTGCTCGTAGCTTTGACTCTAACTGAGTAGGTGTCTTTTGTCTCATAATCAAATGTCTCGTTAGCAATAAGTTTGTCTCCCACAATCTCAAATAAACTATTGTGATCATCACCTTCTCCAAAAACTAACTCGAAGGTTTGGGAGGTTTCAGATAGAATATAGCTAAATAAAGGATAAGGATTTGAAGCTAAATCATTACCATTTACAGAATTTCCACCGATTAAACTGAACTCATTTTTATTAATGTTCCAATCATCTTCGTTATATATTACAGTAGCTCCCCTACCACTTTTTCTATACAACCAACCCTCCGAAACATCCCAATTAGATCCAGATGCTGATTGAGAATGATCTCCTACAACATCAATTTTTCTCCAATTGTCATTGGTGTTTTCATATAATGCAACATTAAATCTATTATATTCAGACATATTAAATAATTCATCTGATCTATCATAATGAAAAGATGAAGAAGCTTCATTACTAAAGAAATCTTGCCATCCTAAATTATAATATATCATTATATAATCTCCTGCATCAATTACATAATTTAAATCATTTAGAATTTCATTAGGATTAGTTGGTGTTGTACCTGAAGATACACTTATTCCGTACTTACTCAGATCATCAATATCTTTAACAGCATACAGCTCAATGCCTTGATACCCAGAACCTTTTGTCTCAAAAATACCAGTAATTATAAGATCAGTTGGATTTTGTAAAGCATCATACTGATCATCAGCTCTTAGTTCACCAACTGTGCCTCCAGGCAATAAATTCTCATTTATAGATGAATTTGTTAAGTAGACATCATCTATTGCATCTGGCAAATTATTAACAAAAACATTAACAGTATCAGTCAAATTATTAAAACCGCTACTTGCAACACTTACCTCTACAGTATAAGATTTTATATCGCTCTCGTAATCAAAGACTTCAAGTGATAAGAGCTTATTATCTTCAATTTTAAATTTATCATTATCGAATTGAGTTGATTCTGTTAGTGAGAAGTTAGCGAAGATATTTGCATTAGCGTTATCTGTTAATAGACTACCAACTACTGACTCTATATTGCTATTTTCATCAATAGTGTTATTGGATAAGGAGATTGAGTTTACATCTTCTGCGTCAGTAATAACTATATTAAAAGTTTTAATGTAGGAGTAACCACCACTGCTAATTGCCTTTACTACAACTTTGTGCTCGTCTTTATTTTCATAATCAAACATGATATTTGACAATAAAGAGGTGCCATTAAGAGTAAATTTCTCAGAATCAAGAGAATCTACTAACTCAAAAATCACTCCCGCAGAAGAATTTTCGTCAATAACAGATAACTCACCAATAATTGTACCAACTGATCTATTCTCTTGTAATTGGTTAGTACTTAGTGAAATATCAAATATCTCATCTTTATTGTTGATGATAACTACGAAAGATTTAGAATAAATTTTTCCGTTTGAGTTAGAAGATTTTATAGTTAATGATTGAAAGCTATTTCCTTCGAAATTAAAGATAACATTACTAAAGAGAGAATCCCCTCTAATTTCAAACAATTGAGATCCAGATCCAGCCCCAAAGGTATAAGTATGGTCAGCGTACTGGTCGTCATCCGAAGAGGATATTAGACCAATAAAAGAACCTGCAGGCATATTCTCATCAAATTCTAAATTATCTACTGAAATATCAGTAATCGTAAAATTTGAGGATTTCAACAATGTCCCGTTGTCACCTACAACGTAAACATTAGAACACTCTCCAAAATCTAAGTCATTTAGATTTTCTTGAGTTCCAGAGGACATAGCAGACCACGAATTTCCAAAATCTTGTGAAGATAATATAACTCCACCATCCCCAACAATTAAACCATAGCCATTAGATATGAATTTAACTTCATTTAAATTATTTGAAGTGACAGAACTTACAGAATTCCAGCTAGGATTTGTTATGTCAAGGTTAAGGTCAATAGTAGAATATTTAATTAGACCATTATCTCCTACTATAATGATCCTATATACCTGGGGAGATTCACCATCCTTGATAACAAAAACAGAGTTTAGTGAAGATGAAGTCTGAGAATTTATTTCAGTCCAATTTTTTCCTGAGTCATCTGAGTAAATAATGTACCCACTTTCACCAACTGCCCAAACACTATGAGAATCATCTGCTTCTGATTTTACAGAATAAATACTATTTACTTTTTTATTTATTCCATATTTCTCCTCTACAACTAAAGAATTCTCAGAGTTAATGGATAAGGATCTTATCTCATCGAAGAAAAATCCATTATCGTTATATCTACCAGAAACCCATCCGAGTGATGAAGAAGTAAAATGTGAAGAAGTTATAGTGCCATCAACAAAGTTTGATTCCCACTGTCCATCCCCATCTTTTTTATCAGAAGATTTCCTTAAAATATAATCTTCAGCTAATGTCAACACTTTATAATCATCAAAATAGAAAGATTCCGTAATGTTTTTATTTAGGTTTTCTTTCTCATTTTCTAGATATGTGATATCAACAGTCTTTGATCCGTTATATGGTGATTTACCGTCTGATATTTCATATAGATGGTAGAAATGATTTTCCCAACTATCAGATGTATTTAACTCATCAGAAGTAAAAGCATTAGTCAAGTCTCCATATTCTCCGACAATAACACCGTCATTATCATTTAGCATTGAGATAGAATATATGTCGTTATCGTCTTGATCTTTTGACAAACCAT
>CEUV01004350.1_pt1 | contig 11452 bp, 4 predicted proteins | sample 356401 | NCBI WGS metagenome assembly CEUV01 (sample SAMEA2622710, study PRJEB7988) | marine metagenome | isolation source: saline water (ENVO:00002010), including
AAATCAGAGTTTGATAATGATACAAAACTGATTGGATGATGTCACCAATGGACAATCATCGAAAAAGCCTCCAGCGAACAGAGGACGAGCTAAGGTTCAATCAATCACGCCACACGTGTACGGTACTCATACATTTACCTCGCAAAGCCTCGACCACTTGTGGTTCGCTCGAGCGAAGACACGGAGTTCACAACTGAATCAATTTCCTCTATCATATTTGTCCCCGGGGGTAAGCTCGAGCGCATCGTCTCGAGTTCTGTCTTCACGCGCTGAAGAGAACCAAGAATGTGCTGGTTATTTTTTCGATATCTTTCTGTTCCCCTGTTTAGCGCCTGGACGAGTTTGTTCGATGAAGCCTTCGGGTTATCCACCGATGTTTTACGCAAGTGTCTGAACCGTCGCGTCAGTATGGAATTCAACGAACTGCGTTTTCGCTTGTAGAGATACGCTAGAGTTGCACGTTCACCATTTGATATGATCCACTCTCTGTCGGCGGGTTGGGCAGCCCCTCCATCGGTGACTCCAATGTATCCTGCGGGAATAGCAACTGTTCGTTTGAAATCGTACGTTTTCATTTGCTCGATGGCGATCGCTGAGCAGAGAGTCTCAAAGGTTGCACCTGCAACGTCTTGACCACTCGTGATTTCGTTTTTCGAGACTATTCCACCCAACAGCATGTCGAGCGTAAAGCCTAAATCTTCTAGTACGCGAGAGATTTCATAGAAATCCAACTCGCCACTCCCATCAATGTCGATGATCTTGAAAATCTCGTCTGCATCGGTCCTCCCACTGAATAAAACTTCAAGATCAGCTCTCGGTGTGTCGTGAATAACGTTTCGCCATTCTTCAACATCCATGGTTTGCGAACCATCGTCATACTTCTTGCAAGACGCGAGCAAGCGAGAAAATGCATCGATAACGCGCATAGCTTTTTCCGAGGCAACTTGCTGCTCAGTTCGTACAGCTCTGCGTGAGGTCGCAAGCAACGTATCTGGTAGCTCTCCCTCTTCGCCCCCCGGGGCGACCCAAGTCGCTGCAATGTCTGCCATATCGTCATCTCCAAACGTCTTGAATCCTAGCGTTCGAAGATTACAATCATCCCGGCCCCCAAATCTCTGTGACAGCGTCGCCTGCAAACTCGATTTGCGCTCAACCTGATCAGCAAGTTTGGAGAGAAAGGAATCTTCAGGTTCTAGGCTTAACCACCACCCATCGAACACAGAAACTGGATAGTTGTTCGTCACGCCACCATCAGTAAACAACTCACCGCCAATCTCGATTGGAGTTACGAGCAATGGTATAGAGCAAGATGCCAAAACTGCGGTCGCAACTTCTACATGAGCTGTTGTTTTCACATGAAAGTACGTACATCCCTGTGATGTCAGATTAGTTGCAACGACGCAGAGCTCTCTACCAGTGAGTGCGTAAAGCTCTGCAAACGTCAACCGGCTATTTCCAGTGTAGCGATACATAACCAGACGTAAAAACTCCAAAGCAAGATCCGGTCTATTCGCCCCACCCCTTGACATGAAACCCAATAGAGCTGGGAGAAGCCCTGGTACAGGCGCCGCATCGTGGTGCTCGAATAAGAAGTAACTCAGATCGTATTCGAATTCCTGAAGAATTTGCTTCGAGTCACATCCTAAACACAGCAGTGCAGCAACTAGAGAACCTCCACTCGCTCCTGCCAGTCGTTTCACGTAAGGCAGAACACCCTTCTTTTCGAGAGCCATTACAGCTCCTGCATACGACATGATTTTGTAGCCACCGCCTTCAAAGGAAAGGTTCTCTATGCCATAAATAGGATCAGGAGTTGGAAGAGGTTTATCATGGAAAGCTGGCCGGGTCACCGTAGTGAGTTCAGCATAAGCATCTTCAATATTTTTCTCGTCTTCCAATGCAAGCTTATCAGAGGGACCTACATACAGCAACAACACTGGCAACGCAATGGCGCCGTAACCCCAACCGACGATAAGGATACCAGCCATCATATGAAAAAATATACGAGTTGCCTCGACTGGAGCATAAGCGAGTGGTAAAACTCCGAGAAATGTAGAAGCAGCGCCTGTGGTCAGGCCCACTGCAAGTTCTGCACTCGCCGTGACTGATTTGTTGTAGCGAGAGCCTGTAGCATGTAACCATGCGTGAGCCATGTGAGCACTAAAATCCACCGAGACACCTATGGCTAGTATTATGCATATCGTTGTGACAGAGTGTAACTTCATCCCAGACATAACCATGTACCCAAGAATGACAACATCCATCAGCAAAACGGTTGCAGCGATTAACGTTGATACATACAAGTGCATGAAACAAGAAAGAACAACCAACACCACCAACAGTGAATATCCCAATGACGACAAGAGCTCAGATACTTGGATGGGATAAGATTCCCAGAAAACGTAGTCAGGGCTAAATACCACTGTCTTTTTACCGATGGGCGAGTTATCCACAATTGCACGCACATCACGCATTGCTTTCATTTTTTCGTTCGAACCTAAAATTACTTTGTGCCAGAGTGTGATGCGTGCGCTTGTGACCAATGCGTCTGTACCAATAGTCACATCTTGAAGGTATCCAACGCCCCTGGGATTACTCATAAACGATGACAGCGTCGCTGATGAGTTGACAGTCGCCCGATACGCGTCATACCCGTCAAAAACTGACTTTATGTATGGACCGACGCTGTCAAGATTCTGCAATTGAATGGCAAGTGTACTTATCTGTGCCCTCACGGACGGAGACTCAAAGTCGAAATCACTGCCGAAATGCAGATCTATCCGGGGGCCAAGCTCAGGAAACGTGGCTTCGTGAGTCTTGAGATATTTTGTAACATACGAATCGTCAGGCAGCACGACTGCCGTCTCGAGCCCGGTCTGCATTGTTGAGACCATATACGCACAAAACGCAGGGATAGCAGCGTAAAATGTGAGTAAAATCGTCAATTTGTACGCTCGAGATTTGTAAAGCTTTGTGAACATGTCGTGCGTGGAAGTTGTCAAACTCACAAAACTCGAAAGTTTGTCGCGCAGTTGTTTATTGCGCAATACATCTTCTTGCATCTTGACACGTCGAAAACATTGGAGAGGAATAATGAGATTCTCTCTTCTTCTGTCGTCGAGCACAAGCAAAGAACCAAAACCAACGCAGATAGCAACGTAGTTTGCCAGCATAACCATTGAGGCACTTAAACAAAAATAAGAAACACCGGGAAACTTACTACCCACTCCTGTGAGAAAAGCGATGACAGTTGTGGCGGATGTCACGGTCACAAATGCTGCGGCATGTTTCATGATGGATCGCTGACGTTCGACAGGTTCAGTCGCACGCGAGGCTCGATCGGAGATGCCGAGTATCAGCACCGTATCGTCGACTCCAATACCCAAAACGAGGAATAAAATGACCGGTGTAAGAGTTGTATACTTTGAGTGGAATAGCATCATGCTTCCGCCAAGACCTGCGGCACAAGATAGGCATATCAGACAGACGACTGTAGGTGCGAGCCATGCTCTAGAGCTGAGAGCATCATTCTTTGACATCGCTCGGAACAATAAAACTGTGATGAGAAACGCCCCGACGGCGGCAAGTGGAAGTACCTTGGACGCCCCACGGGTCATTTCGTCTTCAATGCTACTTGAGGATATGTAAGAAAATTCAAAGTTACCCTCACTTCGCTCAAAAACCTTCGCCAACTCAATAAACTTCTTTTCCCAGTCCTGTACGACTTTATCTTTCGATTTAGAAGATGAAAGAGCATAACTGGTCATTCCTGCACGCACCAATTCAACGTCATCGGTAGAGTTAACCTCAAATTTGATTTGACCCATGACATTATTTCGGCTCACAATAAGCCCTTCACTCGTCCTGATTGTAGAGCGACTTGCGTTGAGTGCGAGGGCATCCACATTCACTGCTGCAGTAAGAAGAGCTTGATTGCGATCCCAAAAGTCCGTGATTGAGTATTTCACACACGGAGCCGTTGAGGAATTGTACACCTTTTCACAGATATCGGTGTACGTTTGAGAAGAACCATCCGTACCTACTACGGTAATATTGGCAACCTGTGCGTCGAATTCGAGCACTTTGCCCAGCACGTATCCGTTTAACACTGTTGGCTTTGCTACCACTACTGCTGCTGCGACGCGTGGATAATCACCATATGTCCCAGTAACTGCCGCTTTATCGTCCCAAGCTCGTGACTTGGCGGGTGTCCAGAGCTTATTCACATCGAGCTCTTTCCTCTTCTCGAGGAGCATCGCGAACATCCCACTTCCCACCAACAGCGCAAGAAAGACACCGATGAAAACAATCCACGGCGTTCTCGCCTGCAGCCCGCCTAGAAATGCGAAGGCTTTTTCGAGACCTTTCACGACGATGCGTTCGAGCGCGCGCGCGACGTCTCTTTTCCGTTCCGATTTCTCCCCCGCGTGCCCAACGTCTCTTTTCCGTACTCGCTCTCCGACCGCTTCTGATTTCTCCCCCGCGCGCCCAACGTTTCGTTTCCGTACTGGCTCTTCGAGCGATTCCCCGCGCGCGAGCGCTGCCCACATCCCCCCCTCAGCGCGTGTCTTCCCATCGTCGCTCGAACCCATCGCGGGTACAGTCGTCGAAACTTTCGGGGGTGGGGTCGCCGCGCGAGTGCGTCGATCGACGGTGTCCCGCGGATCGGCGCGATCGAAATCGAAATCGCGCGCGTGTGTCTGATGGAACAGATTTGACCGTGCTAAAATATCAGGGTTTAGGATCATCATCATCAGGGTCTAAGGTTTGTAATGTTCACTTATCAGGGTCTGATTTTTGAGACTCCACCTCCCTGTCGCGCCCAGGCCCGAGGGGGTCGGATGGGAATACGCGACTGGAAAAATATTGGGGGTCTTGTGAACTGTGCGATCGACGACGAGGTCTCGCGCGGGGGAGGTCTCTCGAGTTCTCTCTCCTCGCGAGCGTTCGGTCGATGCATCCGAGGTTTCATTACTAACCGGCAAGGTAATGTTCACTTACACGAGCGTTCTATTGTTAGTTTTTGCTCGTGTTGTTCGTTTTTCGCGTGCAAAAAACGAACAACGGGAACGAACCGTATTTTTTTGAGTCAGTTACATCGACGAGTACTCTACCGGAGTCCCTTTGAAAGCCATTTTGGCTCGAGTTTTCCGGCGAGGCCGAGACATTCGAGCGTAAACGCGTGTTCGAACGCTGTCTGTTTGAAGTGCTGATAACGGTCGCTGGCGGAAAAGTGTCCGGCGCTCAAATCCGTTTTCAGCAACACGCGAGCGCCGTTAGTGACGGAGTCTCGAAGTCGCGCGGCGTACTTGGCGGCTTCCCAATACGCGACTCTCGGGTCGTGAAGACCGGCCGTGATCAAGACGTCAGGTTTATCAGACTTCGCGATGTTCTCCATCGGAGCGTACTTCAACATGTACTCAAAGTACACCTCTTCGTTCGGATTCCCCCACTCTTCCCACTCACCCGTGGTCAACGGAATGCTCGGATCGCACATGGAGACCATGACGTCGACGAAAGGGACGCCGGCGACGACGCAGCGGAAGAGATCTGGACGCATGTTGAGCGTGGCTCCCATTAACAAACCCCCGGCGCTCCTCCCGCTTATCGCGAGTTTACTCGTTTGCGTCCACCCGGTGCTGACGAGATGCTCCGCGACGTCGATGAAATCATGAAACGTGTTCAGTTTGGTCAGATACTTGCCTTGCTTCTCGTACCAATCGCGACCCATCTCGCCTCCACCGCGAATGTGCGCGACGGCGATGGTGACGCCGCGGTCCATAAGTGGCACAGCCGTGCGCATGAACGCCGGATCGTTGCTGATACCGTATGAACCGTATCCTTCGAGCAATAGCGGTCCCTTGTGCACGCGCTTATCCGTCCTGTAGGCGATGGAGACTGGCACTTTCACGCCGTCGCGAGCGGTGACCTCGACTCGCATCGTCGTGTACTGGCTCGAATGAAATCCCTTCACCGGAGTCGTCTTCATTTCCTGTTTTTCTTTCGAGTTCATGTTATACTTGTACACTGTCCTCGGGGACACGAGCGAGGAATAAGAGACGTAAATGTCATCCGTGTCCCAATTTTGATTAGCCCCGACGCATCGCAGAGTCTCGTCGGCGATTGACGGATACACGAGCGCGTTCTCGCTCGGCCACACGGTTTTATGCCAATCCTTTACGGTTCCACTCGTTTCATCCAAACGAATGACCCATATGGCGCTGAAACCGTTCTCGCGACCGTCGATGACGAGATGATTTTTCCGCGCGAAGAAGCTCTCGAGAGTGCGTTTCTCGTCGTACTGAAAAGTTGAAGCGCCGTCGCCGTCGACGAGCGGGACCCAATTTTCTTGTCCGACGGCGTCGACCGGGGTCATCAACAGCTCAAAATTGATTTTCCCGTCCCTGTTGGATAGGACGAAAAATTTATCTCCCCTGTGCTCGAGGTAATATCGATGAAACGGGACGCGTTTCTGCACCAACCGCGCTTCTGGCGGGTTTTTCGAGTCAGATTCCAAATCAATCAGGTGAACCTCGTTCGTTTCCGTCGACTCCGTCTCGAGAATCATGAATTTTCCGCTCGATGAGCGCGAAAACCCGACGTTAAATCGCCCATCCGGCTCGTGGAGCACACACTCGTCGCTCGATTGAGGCGTCCCCATGACATGCCTCCAGACTTTGTGGGGTCGATGCGCGTCGTCAAAGGTTGAATAGTACACCTCGCGATTGACACCACCTCCCCAACTCACTCCTCCCGCGACGCCCGTGAGGACATCCTCCATTTGTTTGCCCGTCGATAAACTTTTAAATCGCACCTCGTACGTCTCGTAGCCTGTCGAGTCGACGGCGTACGCCAAAACATCGTGCGTGGGACTCGGTTTAAATCCGCCGAGCGAGCAATACTTCATATCTTTCGCAACTTCGTTGACGTCCAACACTATCTCCACGTTCTTCTTGGTATTTTTCTCGCATCTGCACACGATGGGATACGGCTTGCCCTTGCGCGTTCTGACAAAGTAATCGAACGCGTCTCCCCAAGGAAAGTGTACCTCTTCGTCCGTCTCTTCGATCGTCTTGATGATTTCGTCGTACACTTTGTCCTCCAGCTTTTTCAAGTGCGTCGTGTGCACCTCGGTGTACGCGTTCTCTTCTCTTAAATGCGCCATGATTTCTTCGCTTTTGCGCTCGTCGTCTCGCAACCAAAACAAGTCATCCTGGATTGTTTTGGGTGGATTCATCGCCTTGTGCCCGCGATCCTCACCGTCGACGACGCCGAACTTGACGTCGTGCGGCACGCGCTTCGGACTCGGTTTCTTCGGCGCGTTCTCCGCGTCGGCGTCGATCCTCGAAACGTCGTCGCGCGACGCCGGCGTTCCGGCGCCGCCCCCGCCGCTGGCGGACGTCGCCGCGAGTTTTCGCGACGCTCCTCGCATCCAGCGCGAGCGGGATCGACCGCGACGCGCGAGGGCGATCGCACCGATCGTGCCGAGCGCGATCGTCATGATCGGGCGCATAGAGCGGCGACGACGGGTCCGCGTCTGAGGAGGGCGCGATCGGAACTGATTGATTGATGTGATTGGTCGTTGCGACGAGACAAAGAAAAGGCGTCAGTGTGACGCGCGCGTGTCGGCGCGCGTCGGCGAAGAGGATGAGCGCGCGGGGCGCGATCGTCGAGGTGCGCGCGCCCTATCTTCTCGAACACGGCCGACGACGAAGACGACGACGACGCGAAAGACTGATCACGCATCACGCTGTGTAAACGAACGACGCGCGCAGACGGAGAGGAGAAGACGATCGACGGTAAAGGGCGCGATCGCGCGAGCCGTTCGCGGATGGCGGCCTCATCGAACGCCCAGACTCACGACGACCGTTCTCCTGTACGTCGTCGGGCTCTACGTCGCGTTTTACGCGCGACCGCCGGTTGAAATCACGCCCGCGATGAGAAGACGGTACGAAGAGGCGCTTTTGAGCGTCGATTCCGAGCTCGGGGAGAGTCTCCGACGCGCGAACGTCGCGTATTTAGAATCCGAGAGCGAGTTTCGAGCGATGACGCCGTTCGGATGGCGATTCACGGCGTCGTCCAGCGCGAGGGCCGAAATAGAACGCGCGCGACGGCGTCGCCGCGCCGCTGAGGAGAGTTTGGCGCGCGAGGAAAAAAAGAGACAAATTAAAATGCGAGAGGCGCGCTCGCAGTTGGGATTGTGGTCCGAGTTAGGGGTCGGCGACGCCAAAGCGCTCTTTCGAAGGAGCTACGAGCGAGGCAAAGTGTTCGCCACGCGCTCAACCTTTTGGGACGGGTTGTCGTTGATGCTTCGTGGAAAATCAGACGAGTCGACACTCTCATTCTTTTTGCGATGGATGATGATAGCCCTGAGCAACTTCACCGTGGGCATGATGAGCGCCATATTTTCGTTCGCGTTTTCGCTTCCGGGGCTCATATCGAGCTTTGCGACTGGAGCATTTTCGGCGGTAGCATTTTATTGCGTCGCGCTCGTCGCGGCCATCTCCGTCGTCGCGACCACGCTGCTACTTCTGTACGGCGGCGCCGCGGGCGGTACCTACGCGCTCGTCGCGTACGCTGGGCCCGCGCTCGCTCGATTGGACGCGGCTGAGGAGCGCCGCCGAGCACGAATAGGCTACCGACACCGCGCGGGTGCCGCGATGCCGCCTCGAGAACACATGGATTGAAATACACGTTAACAACACGAAACATATGGAACATAGTCATTCGATAACTTCCTACTTTTTCACGCGTTAGCTTTAATCTCATCGGTGACGCTGCTTCGGTTGCTGTTGGCGCTATTCCTCCTCTCGTGAGATTTGGTCCCGCTCGGACTCTTCTTCAGTTTCTCGAGCTCGGGAAACTCAGTGGCGATGTACACTTGTCGGAGCGTGTTGATGCCGTCGACCCACTCTCGCGCGCTCCTACCGTTCCCCTTGATTGGAACCTCCAAATCCAAACCCACCATTCCCACGCTCGTGAGATCCGACGGAGGTTCAAACTTCATCTCCTTCGCCGTCTTCTCCGCCTCGACGTCGCCGGATCGTTCCGCAGCCTCTAGCCTACTGGCGCGGACGTGTTCGAAGTCACGCTCGAGTTCGGTCACGTCGGCGAAAAGAATCGTAAAACAGTTGCCGGACATGAATCCCTGAATCTCACGCGCACGCGCCGTCTTGACGTCTAATCTCTCTCCGTCGCTCTGCGCCCTTGTGACGCCCATCGTAAAGTGTCTGGTGCCGAGCGAGGCGTGCAAAACGTTGGCGATTTTCATCGCGTGAATCGATCGAGCTTTCACGCCATGTTTGCGATGAAGCGTAAACTCTTGTTTGGCCCCATGGTAGCGAAGGTAGAACGTCTCCTTCCCCTTGAGCGATCCTTTTGAACTCTTGGAGTGGCAATAAAACTTGACGCCGTCGAGAAGCGCTCGTTTGAGCTCTTGAGCGCGCCGCTCGCGCTCGAGCTTAAGAGTATCCTTCGCGAGCGTCACCTCGTGCCTTAACTTGTTTATGGTACCCTCCGAGCGTTCCCTCTCATCTTGCAGAAGCAGGCGCAGCTTTGCCAACTGGAAAATGTGCTCGGCGGTGGCGCCGAGCGCCTCGCCGTGCGACGGCTCTCCATCCGACGATCTGCGAGATCCAGAGCTGAGACGACGATCTGGCGGCGAAAAGGGCCCGTCGCTTGGCACACTATCCCCGCTCATGACATCCGATCCATCGAACTCGTCCATCCCTCCGTCCTCATCGTCCTCGGCGTCCTCATCGTCCTCGGCGTCTTCGTCTGCGGCGTTCACCACCGATTCGTGCTTGAGGGGTACGGATGCTCGCGTCTCGACGACGGCAGGCTTGAGAGGATTCCAACGGTCGATCGGAGGTAACACCTCCCATTCGATCTGCGCTATCGTTGAAACCTTTGTGTTCTTCCCGTACTTTGTGCGCTTCGTGTGAGATCCGAGCGACAGCGCCACGTGATGCGTTCCGGTGTCGGATCGTCGGTGAGCGCCGAACACCGCCTCTCCCAAGACGTACACGTCGCCTCCCACGGTGCCTCGATCTAAAATTCGAACGCGCACGGTGCCCACGTCGAGAGTGTCGTCCTCCACCGTCAATTTCCAATCGGTTTCCGAGGGGAGCGGAAACACTAGCGCGCCTCCGTACTCCACCAGGGAGCCGAGCGGTCTCGTCGCCGTCTTGCGTCGAACGCCGTTGAAGGAGACTTCGACCCACGGATAGCCGGACGTATTCTCGCTCGGCATGCCTTTCACCGATATGACTCTACACACCAAGGTGCCGCCTTGTCCGAGGAAGTCCGCGCCCGCGATTTTTTGTAAAAATTTTCCCTCGACGTCGACGTAGAGTCGTCGCGGTTCCAGAAACTTTTTACAAATCACCTCTTCAATCTTCCCCATGATCCATTGATACAACCCCGGCACGTCGGCGACCGGAAGACCCACGGGCCGCACGGAGACGTCCACTTTTGGCACCCCTCTGAACGATATGTCCACGCCGGATACCCCCGGCAGCCGTTTCGTCAGGCGCATGCCCAACAAAATGCGCCCGCGTAAACCGAAATCGGTGAGATGTATCGGAACCCGCAGCGAGGGCAGCGCCGAGGCGAGCTTGATTTTCGCCACCAAACGTCCGTGCGCGGCATCTGCGAACCAATCGACGTCGAGCTCAAACTGTATGTAGTCTAGCGTCGGATTGTAGCGCACCGTGTACACGCGAATCGTCGGCGGCACCGTCCCCAGCGTTAAACCGGTGAGTTCCACCTCCTTGACGAAACTGGGCTTTTGTGATCCTAAACCTTCGATGATCCCCCGCAAGACGTCCGTCGCCTGTTGATCCGCGAAACTTCCCGCGACCGTGCCCCAGAGGTGTCGCAGAAAGTGATTGATCCATTCCATGGCTCCGTGTTCCACCGTCGTGAATTGTGAATCGAGCGTGTGCTTCATCTCGGCGTTGGCTAAGTTTTTCCTCAATCGTCTTCTCCACGTCCTCGACAACCAATTCGTGGCGAAAAGCGCGGCCACGATGGCCCAACACACGCCCTCGTACGTGAACGTGAAGAATCCGGTTAACTGTCCCGCGAAGTCGACAATCATTCGCGGCGCGCTCGTCGTCGCCGCCCCCGCCGCCGCCTCGCTCGCCGCCCCCGCCTCGATCCCGCTTCCCGACGTCGTCGCCATTCTCAACGCCTCCGCCGCGCGCGTCAGACCTCCCGCCATCGCGATCGATCGACCGATCGTCCGATGTCCACCGACGCGGGAATCGAGGAACGAATCGTCCGATGTCCACCGACGCGGGAATGAATCGAGGAACGAATCGTCCGATGTCCACCGCGCGCACGAACTCGTTTCCGCTCGAACGATCGACGCCGCGTTCCTCCCTCGAGTCCCCTCGCGACCGTCTCCCCTCGCGACCGTCTCCACCGTCGCGCGCTGTCGCCGTCCCCG
>CEUV01033261.1_pt1 | contig 11451 bp, 7 predicted proteins | sample 356401 | NCBI WGS metagenome assembly CEUV01 (sample SAMEA2622710, study PRJEB7988) | marine metagenome | isolation source: saline water (ENVO:00002010), including
GGAAGTCTTGTGCACGATATACGGCAGAACCAACAGATCCTACTATTCTCGTCTGTCGTGAAGCTGCGTCTAGTCTAGTATCAACCATGCCCGAACCTCTGTTGTTTCCAGTTCCGTTTATGCTATAATTTATTCTAGAACCAACGGTGTTAACTGCATGATGTCGTATTTCTGCTGCTAATATGGCATCAAAAGCTGGCTTTTCATAGTTAGCTATATTGTTTCCACTATCTATCTTAACAGGATTTTGAATAGCAGGAGCAGTTCCAGTCTGATCTGTATAGTGCAAGAAAAAATTATTTATGTCATGCGGTTGATCTCTTGTCTCAGGAATAGATCCTGCCGCGTACGCGGCAGTGTTGGCTCGAGTGTCTGTAAAAACTGGAGTACTTGATATTAATGTGTGACCTGTCTTAGAACTTGAAGTGTCTATTGTAAAAGTTCCATGTTTAGTAACGTGATTACCAACTAAGTCGTCAATGGCTTGTGTAATAAAAGTGTCAAACATGTCTGTCGCAGTCATCGCTTGAATAGTGCCACTACCATCATAGTAAGCTGGATATAACCTATTGTTAGTGTCCGTTGGAGCGCTTAAGCTGGCGTTGACTTGATTTATCTTATCAAAAACTATAGGCGTAACTTGCGGTGCACCACTAGTAGCTGGAAAGTCGCCAGCGTCTCCGTGTGTTGTATCTCCATCACCAGAGCTCTCTTGTGCGATACCAGCTTGTAACCTCGTGTCTGACATAGAACCTAGAGATCCACCACTACTTACGACAGCAAGATTTACGCTCGGGTTTCCGGCAAAAAGAAATACACAGCGACTTTGTATCGCAGTGATCATAGCCGAAGTCATTTCTCTGAGGTTATTACCATCATTATATAGTGGCTTTCTTATCGCCATGGTACTAGGCTCCTGCGCCGTGTATCGTCTTTAACGTGCTTCCTGCCGAGTCTTTTATGAGTAATGTTGATAATGTTTTTAGTTGAGCTGAGCCTACAGCGTCATCGCCTATCTTAGCCTCTGTTATAGCATCTGCTTGTATCTTTCCGGTCGATATAACTAAAGAAGCTAGATGTTCGCTATCTATAGAACCATCAACAAAGTGCTCTGAATTAATAGCATCATCTGCAATCTTAGTTCCATCTACTGCATCCGCGGCTATTCTAGGAGTTGTAACTGCAAGATTCTCTATCATGTCAGTATTAATGGTTCCGATTGGTACAAAAAATCTTCCTTGTGCAGAATCAAAACCTATTCCATTTGCACTATCTTTTTGAAGACTTGCCTTAATTAGTTGTACTACATCAGCAGAGTCAACTTTATCTAATTGCGTGTTGATCTCGTTTATCGCTACTACTAGATTACTTTTAGCCGTTGTAGTTAATGCCGCTTTATCACCGACGTCGCTCGACACCGTGTTTGTTTTGGTAACAAAAGTTGATACCGGATCTGAAAGATTAATTACTGTTACTGCCATCGAGTTTCTCTATTATTTTACCTAACATGTTTTTAATATCACTTACTTCATTCTTTAGATTATTTATATCTTCTTCTTGTTGTTTTCTTAAAGCTCTTCTCATCTTAGCCGCGGCTATCTCTTCTTGATTAACGTTCAAGACCACACCAGTATTTGGATCTTTAACGTATCCTTCATGTCCTTCAATCTTTAAATAACTCATTATACTGAAAGCGCTATCATTCTTAAGTCTTTAATCTTTGGAACTTTCGCATTATTTTCACTTCTCATTACTATCTTAATTTGAAACTTTGTAAATGATTTTAGAGAACCATTTAGTCCACCAATCAGATACCTGTACTCTCTATATACACCAACTCTATTATCTTCAGGATTATTAGTCTCTTCAGCTTGTAAAGTGAAGTCTTTATCTTCTATTATCTCGTCACCAGTGGCTGTTCTAAAAAATACTTGAAAGTCTGTTCCTTTTGGTCTGTTTGCAGTTAAGAGAACTCTAATACCAACTGCGTCATTTTCTAAAACTACAGTTCTTGTTATGTGCTTGGCTGCTGAACTTCCTTCTTTAGCAGAAGTTTCGTTAACAAAGGTAAGTGGCTTGTTAAATCCTTCTAAATTATTTCCAGCAGAATCTTGCTTGTCTATAATATTTTGTATCAAGTGTATTGACGCTCTTTGCATGTCTATCATTGGAGACACCGCCGAGTCAGAGGATCTCATTACAAATTGCATATCTAACGATTTTATTCCTGATCCAATCTTAGTAGTTTCGTTCGCTGGATTAGCTACTACATTGTAGACGTCACCTACGTTATCTTCATTTATTTTTACACCTACAAATTGAGCAATATTTTTTCCAGTGTAAGGAGTTTCAGTACCAGTTCTTGCCGCAAACGAAGTAGAGTTAGTCACTTTAATTGATCCAGTCATGCTCGTTCTATTAGGAGTTAAGTTGATAATGTTTGGATGTATAATACTAAATGGCATCTGAGTTGTGGCTTGTACTAAAGATCCACCACCTATCGCGTTCGAAGTTGCACCAAGGCCAGCAGAGTCTACATTAAAAGTAAACCCTGTCCAATCAGCTGAATCTACCGAGTAACCTGCAGCTTTATTTAAAGTAGCTGCTGAAATTCCTCCAACTGCGGTTGCTCCTGTTATCTTAACGTTATCACCGGGAAGTAATCCAGTTCCATTTTCTAGTACTGTCACTTTAGTAGACCCGCTATCAACGCTAATAGGATCGTTTCTTAGTCTTCTTGGAGGAATTGAAGCGTTATGTAATATGACATTGGCTTGAGTGTGCTGAAATCGAGCTCTATTTATTTTAAAAGCAAGATCTAAGCTCTGTGCTGGAGAAAATGTAACTCCGTTTTGTGTGAAGAACAAACTACCTAGTGAAGGTTGCTTATTTATTCTTTTTTCTGTAGAACCTATGACAAACTCATTTGTTTCAGAAACGAATATCTTATAGTCTTTAGAATCAGCAGTGACAACTAACGCGTAATCTTGATTTCCTTTTAAGTATACTGGTTCGTCAAATTTAAAATTAACTGACGTAGTACAGTCAGCTGATACATTATCTGAATTGTTAAGACCACTTAATAATTTTATAGTCCCAGGTATTATTTGAGATGAAGATGGTAACCCGTTGTCCATTGGCCTGATTTGTATTTGAATTGGAAAATCAGTTGCAACTTGACTAAAAAATAAGTCTACCGAAGTAACGTAGATTCCACTAGTTCTATCTACATAAAATGATTGGGCAATTGGTTGCTTATTTAATTGATACCCTAATGAATTTAATGCCATTCTTAACTCGCTTTTTGTATTTTGTTTATAATTTTCATATTATACCGATATTTGATCTGAAAAAGAATTACCATTGGATGTACTAGATGTGTTGTCAGGTGTGGTACCAATGTCCATTCCGCCGCCTCCAACGTGGCCATGGCCACCTTGAACTGAAGCTTGAGCGTCATTTGAATACATGCTATTGGTATCTGGTGAGGTTTTTGATCCATCTGGTCCATCATCACCGCCATCATCACCACCGTCTCCACCTCTGTTGTAACTTACTGTAAATCCTTGAACGTTTAGAACTCTTGTAGAAGTGTAAGTAGCTTCTTTAGTGTCTAGCCACCCTTTGGCAGTATATGGAGCTCGAGCAATGCAAGCCGCGTCTTTCTCGTTGTCGACACTTATGTCTAATATTTTAAATTCTTTTGTGCCAACTCTAAATTTAGTAGTTGCATTATTTGGTATTATAACGGTTCCTTCAACTGCTCCATTGGCGTCTGTTTGTAAAACACCAGAACCGTCTGGATGTGTTGTAATATTTTTTAAAGTATTTCCAAAATCTTCATCTTTTTGACCGTAGAACTGGAAAGTTTCTTCTCTAGCAAAATCTGATATGTTTACGCCATCGAGAAAAGGAAACACTCTTGTGTTAGGTCTCATTCCCTCGCACTTAAAGTATACTTTACGAGCTCTCATAAAATGTAATAGTGCTACTTGTAATACTCTATCTTCTACTAAATCTAATACAGTTTCTTCACTAACAACTCTGTTTACAGCGTTGCCTATTTGACCAGTTCGAGAACCTATATTTAAGTTTTCTACTGGTATACCAGCCCAGTTCCAACCCCAATTTCCCCAGTTAAAAGCGTTAGCAGTGTTTAATCTAGTTCCACCTGATATAATTTTATCTGGACGTCTATTAGTGTCTCTCCATTCATCAGAAGCTGGAGATAGCGTTATAACGCCGTCATATATGACTACGCTAAATGGATTAACTCCTATTGATTTACTAGCCAAAGTTTGACTTATGTAAGCTGCTGAATCATGTGCTATGTAGATGTTATCACCTTTTATAACAGTCTTAGCCACGCCGCCGTTTGCGGTATTAGAAGCAGCTTGATCGTAAATAAGTTTTACGTTTTGATCTACAAAAGCAGGCCTTAAGCACTTGTCTATTGGATCTATAGATGCTCGATAATCTGGTAAGAACGTAGCAGATCTAGTATGGTCTGTAAAATTATCGACGACAAATCCTGCTTTTGTTCTATCGTTACCCGCTGAGTCTAATACTTGAAAGTGTCTAGTGTCTATTTCTAAAGCACTTAATGAAGCAAATTCTTCTAATTTACTAACTCTATTTTCTAGCACTCCTATGTCTTTCATAGTAAATCTTTTATGTTCTATCTTTCTCATAAAAGTATCAGAGTCATTTAAAGTATTTGCGTTTAATCTTATATCATATAAGCCTAAAGTCTCGTCTGGTCTGTTTGGAAACGCTGGACTAAATGCAGAGGTTCCTCTTACAAATCTAATTATACCTTGTTTATCGATTACTAACTTTCCTGAATCAGCTAAGTGATATGTGATATCAGCTTCTACTGAAGTCCCGGGTTGTGGCAATTCTTGTACAGAAGCTCCAGAGCTCGAAAACTCACTGTCAACTCCGCTCTTAACTGATCTAAAATCTAGTGCGTTAAATAGCCTGATAACATCACCAGTGTTTCTTCTAAAACTTGGAATCTTATCATAGGTAACAGGATCTGAGTAAGACTGCGCTGAGAAAAAATCTCCTGCAGTATGTTCAAAATATCTAAATGTAATAGTTGAACTATCTGCTGGAGCTGTTTGACCCGCGATAAGATTTAAAGCTCCAACGTCATAGTGATTATCTCTTTGTCCATTGTCTAATCTGTATCTGTTTAAAAAACTTACGTTACTATCATCGTGCTTAACGTGTGCTGTCACGTCAAAAATATCTGGCTTACCTAATTTTATTTGAGATAGACTTCCAGCTACTGAGATAGTTCTAGTGGTTAAAGTTTTATTTTTTATTGTCGCTGAGCCTTTTCTAACGTAGGCTAACACTTCATAAACTCCAGTAGATGCTGGTAATCCAGAAATAGATGCAGAAGTACTACCACCGTCGCTTATTGTCAACCCACTTGTTATTATATCACTATCTACTGAAGATACTATCCAATCACCTGTGTTATCATACGTCTCGTTAGATGCTCCGCTTAAAGTAGGAAGTGATACACTACCACCAGTTGCTGTTAATTGATGCCTTCTTTGAACTGTCATAGATATGCTTGATATGGCTGCCGGTCTTGGCTTTGATAGTGCAAACACTGAAGTATTTTTATCAGTTTCTTTTAATATTGTTTTTGGTGGAGTACCTTCTCTTTCTGGCTTAAAATAATTTGTTGCACTAGTTCCAATACTTTGAACGTCTCTAAATGCTTGGCCACTGTTCATCTTTACGTCAAACATATGAAAACGATATTTAGAGCCATCTTCAGTTACAGCTTTAACTCTTGCAGTTCCTATAGTAGTACCACTTGCAAAAACCGCGCTATCTTTTAAATTTAATTTTTCTAGTGTAGTTATGTTTGGAGTATTACCGCTGCTGTCTAATGCAGGATTAACTATAACGTAGTTTCCATAATTGACACCTACAACGTCGTTATCAATCAATTTAGTGTTAATTGGTTTTCTTAATCTTATAGTAGTTGGGAAATTTCTTGCAGCTCTAAATCCATCAACCACTGCTACACCGTCACTTACTTTTAGCAAGATATGAGTATTTTCAGAGTCTAGTTCGAAGTTTGCAGTGTAAGGCTTTACTATGTAGTCTCCAGAATTTTCAGCTATTCTCTTTGCTATAATTTCGTTTGGTATGTTAAAAGCGTCAATGGTATCATTAGCAGAAAATATTACACCTTCAACTATTTTAGCCACTGGAACAAAGTTATCACTGGCAACTGTCTCGCTTTCTAAAGCTAAAGTTAATTTAATTCTGTATCTATCGGCTCCGGGAGCAGAGGTGTTTGGAACAGCACCTTGATTATCAAACAATCCTGTATCATCAGTGACTGTGACTATGTCTTCTACAGCTTTATATCCAAGAACGTCATCTAACTGATCTGTGTATTTTGATATAACTTTTGATTGATCTTGAGTAAATACAAAATTACCTCTAGCATAATAAACACCTGACTTTAAAGTTCCAAGTATACCTACGCCAACTGCTGGATTTACTCCAATTGTATTAGTAGTTTGCACATTTAAAGTTTGACCAAGCGCAGTTCCTGTGCCAGTTAAAGTTCCTCCTGCGGTAACTCTTATAGTGTTGGCTCCTCCAGAAGTTCCTGTATTAACGTACTGAACGTAAACAGTACCTGGGTCAGATAAACCTCCATTAAGAGGAGAAATTTTTGATCCATCTGCTGCTATATATTCTAAAACTTTTACTTGTAAATTTGTACCAGTTTCATTAAAAACTGCGCCGATCCAAGTTGAGTTATTAGTCACGTCTGTTGATGGATTTAATTTTATAAACTCGTATTTTGCTTGAAGATTAGCTCCACCGGGTTTTACAACTGCTCCTTCTTTAAATATGTTATCGCCAAATCGTTGAATTTGTGTTTGAAGAATAGTTTGTATTTGTGTTAGTTCTCTTGCTTGTAAAGCTACTCCAGTATTAAATAGTATCTTATGATAGTTGTCACTATCTCTAAAATCATCTTTATACGTAGAGGAAAAAGTATTACTAGTTAATGTAGTCGCCATCTTTATACCTTATAATGTTATTACAACTTTAAGATCTTCTGTCTGGTTGTTATTTCTTTGTACCGGTGCTCTATTTTCTATATATAGAATCTCTCCACTAAATTTATCAATGTCTCCGTTTCTTAAAAAACCATTGGCAGAATCTAAAGTAGCGGAAGTACCGCTTCCTGTAACTACTTCTCCACCCGCAAATGGTTTGAATCCAGTTGAATCGTTTTGATGAAACCAAACTCTCGAACTATCAGTAGTATCAACTACTGCTTGCGCTCCATTTGCTCCAGTAATTATAGCATCTTTTGAAAACGTTGGATTACTCGTAAAATTTAAGTACTGTAATATTTTTCCACTTGTTCCAGTAAAAGCTACTACTCCAGCAGAATCTTTTAAATTTCTCATTATAGCAACTTGTCTAAAATCTTGATCTATAATAAATGATGAACCTCCTGTAGTTTCACCACTTACGGCTTGAGTAGTACTTTCAGTACCGTCAGGTTTAGCATTAAACATAAGTGAAGTTGATAAAAGCTCGTTTCTAGGATCTGCTCCTAGTCCACTATCTGGTCCAATCACAGCTCGAGCAGTTGCAATGTTAGTCCCGCTAGCTGGATTAGCAACGGTTATGCCAGCAAAGTTATAACCATGGCCAAATTTTAAACAGCTATCAGTTGAAGAATCTAATTCTATTTTTGTTACTGCGCCGCCACTTACTGTTCCTGTAGCTGTAGCTCCTGTTCCATTACCTGTTATTGTTACCGATACAGTACTTCCGGTATATCCACTTCCGTTATTAATCATCTGTATTCCAAGAATTTGACCGGGCGATGCCGCATTTTGAACAGCATCTTGTACGATCTCAGAAGTTGTCAAGGTTCTTCCAAGTTCTGAAGAGTCTAAAACTTTTTCTACTGGAACAAAGTTAGATGATAAAAATTTACTAGCTCTTATCGCACTTAAAGAATATAAAAACTTCCATACATATCCATCTGAAGTTTTAAATGGTTTCGTAGATGTTCCAGTTGGTTTTACAGTAGAAGTGTTTGGATTTCCATTGGTATCTTTACTTTGTTGTAAACAAATGTAAACTTGATTGTCTTCTGTTAGTACGTAGTAACTGGTATTAGGTATCTCTGTAAAGTTGTCATCGAATGCGTTGTAAATACCCGGTGTCCAATTATAACGCGGAATGGTAAAAGAAACGTCATTAGTCTTTTTAAGAGATTGTAAACCAGATCTAAGTTGTCTTACGTCTCTTAAAGAATCTTTAGGTGTAGGAACATTTTCAGCTGAATCCCACTGTTCAGATTTTCCTATTCCAATATAAAACTGATCACTGTCGTTTGACACGTCTGTAAATATTTTTTGTATTAATTTTTTCTTAAATACGTCTGTGATAATTGCTGGCATTTTCTATTCCTATGATATTGTTATTCCGCCGGCGGATGAGTCTCTCATTCCAAACCCTAATAAAAACCAATTTGTTCCGTCCCATATACACTCAGCTGATCTGTTTTGTACTAGTGCAAATGACGTTCCATTAGCGAACGGTGACGGAGTAACTGTCATAGTACCGGCACCTTTATTACTAAAAATTTTATGTTCACCAATTGTTGTTCCTGCTGCTAAACTTACAGCTAACGCAGATCCTTTGTTACCTATAATAAAAGTATGACCAGTGCTAGCTGCTCCATTTGCAGTAATTGTTGATGAAGAGTAAGCCGCTTTTGCTATTTCCACAGATCCTACACCTTTTCCAGCTAACATCAAGTTTACGTTACTAGAATCGCCTGTAGCTGATATTTTTGGATCTGTATTAAATATTCCATTTGCGATAGTTATATCATTTACAGCGCTTCCAGTGGCTGTAATTTTTATAACTTCATTACCATTGGTATCATTTATTGAAGTACCTATAACTGGACTTGTTAAAGTTTTATTCGTAAGAGTTTCTGTTCCAGTTAATGTAGTAATGTTATTATCTGACAATGCCGTATTAAACTGAGCTGTAGTTCCTGTTAAAGTATTACTTGATAGGTTTATAGTTTTATTTGTTAAAGTGTCAGTAGTATCTTTAAAAACTACAGTTCCCGTAGCGTTAGGTATTGTTACTATTCTGTCAGCAGTTGGATCTTCGGCTATGAGTCTTGTTTCGAACGCATTTAAAGTGTCTCCTTCAAATAATACCGAACTATCTTGAAGCTTTACTTTTGTAGCCAAAGTACTACTATCGCCTTCTGCTCCTAAGAAGTTATATAGTTCTATAAAATTATCATTAATCTTTCCACCAGCAGTGCGTAAAGTATCGCCTGTACCGTCGTTTGCCGATGAGCCTGTATTAATATTTTGTCTTGTCATTTTTTATCCTAAATAATAGTTCTATTTATACTAGAAAGTTGAGTCAATTAAGTAATTTCCGAATATTTCATTATCCATTGTCTCTGTAGCCAATGAGAAGTCTGGTGTTGCGTTTGCTGCGCTGTCTCTAATATTACTATCGTCAAAAGTAAATGAGTTTGGAGTAATAAGTTGTGCAGTACTTGAGTAAAACTTATCTAATTCAGCTGGAGTAAGATTTTGATAAACACTTACTAACTGATCTAAGCCCATTCTAAAATCAGCCGTTCCATTGTTGTCTGAATCTATCAATGCAGTTAATTGTACAAATGGAGCTACTGGTGGATTAGAAGCTTGACTTATAAAAGTTATCGCACCAGAATCTTCATCATTAAGAAAACCTTGAGCTGTTATATTATTAATTGCTTGGGTGTCTGAAGTTATTTCTCCTGCAAAAAAGAAACCGGCCGGATGAATAAATTTTTTATATAATGCTTCCCAAGTATTACTAGATAAAGCTGTTTTTATTAGTATAGAAAAAACCTGAAATAACTTACCATTTTGTATGACTTTTAAAGATTCAGGTCCGATTAATGAAGCTGGAACGTTTGAGTCACCAGCTCCTATGATAAACAAATCATCTTTTGGATATTCTACTACTATCTTATCTTGAAAAAATAATCTAAAAAATTCTTCAATTGAAAACCTCGTGCCTTTATTTCTTTGTAGTTCCGCAAGTCTTCTGACTGCATACCTAGGATCTGTAAAATTATTACCATTAGGTAAACCAGCAGAAACTTCAGATATTAAGTTATCTAACTGCGGTGTAGCACCAGCGTCTCTCAACGCAAATAATTGCCTTATGTCATTTCCAAAAGATGTAGTTCCGTCAGAATCAAGTTGTTTGTAGTAAGTTTCTAAAAAGTCTACAAACTTAGTAAAATCACTAGTGATATGCTCAGGTAAAGCTTCACTTACTTTTCTATTTAAAAAGTTTCTATTTCGACGATTATAGTGATAATTAATTGGCATCTTACAGTGTTACTAATGTGTTTTGGTTGTCTATTACCGCGGTTGAAATTGAACCAACGGTGTCAATATCAAGTACGTAATTACGTAAAGGTCTTATAGTACCTTGATTTGCTGGAACAGCGTTTACTTTTAAAAAATTTCCTTGAATAGCAGACGGAGCAAATCCAGTGAGCGTGACTAAACCTTGAGTTTGCGAATACGATCCAATGTTATCTACTTGAATAGTTCCATCTTGATCTACTACTTCTAACTTGTTACTGTTTAAAGCATTTCTTATGGAACAAGTTCTACTGTTAAGAGTAAATAAAGAACTTGTTATAATTCTATTAACGTCGTCAGGTTCTGCTATAGTAGTTGGAAAAGTTATTGAATATGTCACAGACTGATTTATATCGATCGCCTGCTCTCTTTGCATTTTAACATCCATACGAGAGTTAAGAATGGCAACGTCCAAAGCATCAATAGCTGTCAATAAATTAGATCTTCTAAAAACTTTATTAAACTTTTTTAAGTTAGTTGAAAAGAAAGAATTTATAGTACCTTGAACTAAATTCTCAACTGATTGGGATGTAGAAGATGTTAAATCTGGATCTAAATTAAAAAATGTAGACAGCGTAAGTTTAGTAGTTATAGCATCCGCAAACGCTAAATCTATCGACATAATAGCTAAATTTTCAGATAAATCATTTTTTATTCGGTTTTTAACGTCTTCTCTAGTAGAATTGTCTATATTGCTTTTAAACTTAAGTCCGGCAAAAACTCTTCCATATATTTGCGGAACGTTGTCATGACCGCCCCAAGCTATTACATCATCTAAAAACGTTCCAAAGTTAGCTAATATTTGAGCTCTATAATCATCTGCAGTTACTAATCTTTTTTGTGAACTAAAAGCGATAGGCGCATTTCTTCTTACTGATTCTATAGATTCTTTAAAAGCACCACCAGCTGATGCAGAGCTTGTTGTAGCTGTTAGAGGATAGTTTACACCAAGAACGCTTAAAGCCACGTTTGTAGTAAAAGT
>CEUV01007236.1_pt1 | contig 11430 bp, 22 predicted proteins | sample 356401 | NCBI WGS metagenome assembly CEUV01 (sample SAMEA2622710, study PRJEB7988) | marine metagenome | isolation source: saline water (ENVO:00002010), including
TTATGCAGCCTCCTTGGTTGTTTGATAAACTAATTGAGAATTAAAAACCTCTCCTTCAAAATGATGCTGCTTTAATTTCTTTAAATTTTTAAAGAAACCAACTAAAGCCATCTTATTATTATTGATGTTAAAGTGAGTAGTTTTTAATTTGATGTAATTTTTTGCAGATTTGAAATGGTAATTATTATTTCCACCAACAAAAAATTTATTGATAAAAGCATTTAACCATTTGCCCTTATCTGTTCTAGTACCAATCTTTGGAACTTTATATGACATTTTTTTATTGTAGCCATATCCTCTTGGATCTTGATAAACATAGTTAACGATCATTCAGCTCCTTTCTGTTGTTTTAATTTTTCTTGTTCTGCGTACCATTTTTTCTTTTGCTCCCACCATGGCTCGTAATCTTTGCTGCCATATTTTGGATCACTGTTAAAAGTTACCCAAGCTCCAGAAGAAACTTTTACTGCCTGCTCAACTGGTTTTGGATAATCATAACCTTGAACGTAACCACCAGTAACAGCTCCACCTCCATTGTTATCTGCAGCAGCAACAGATCCATCTGGCATTAACCAAATATCTTCATAGTATTTGTAATCAACCATGCCATCAAAACCTGCACCAGAATAAGTATCTACAAACTTTTGCATCTCATCTGTTTGTTCTTTGGTAACTCCTTTTTTCCAACCATCCTGTAAATAAATATCTACAGAGCAGCCTCCTGCGAAATACTTACTGCTTTTTGCAAACTTGTATTGAGGCCATTTTTTCTTAACACCCTCAAGAATTAAAGTTGCTAACTCTGTAGCAGAAATTCCAATGTAAGGATTTTTCTCGCCTTGAGCAACTTTCTGATCGTATTCTTGCTTTACCTTTTGATAAAGTTTATTCACTTGCCCTCCCTTGTTAGTTGTTTTTTTATCTGTTCTAGTTTTTTTCACTTACATAATATATATAGCTACTATATATCTAAATTCAACTATTAAATTATTTTTTTTTGAAAGGACATATATGGAACAGCAAATACTACTTTTAACACCAGGCATAAGAAAGAAGCTCAAAGAGCTTGCCTCCCAGGATGGCAGATCAATATCAAAATATATTGAAAAGTTAATTGAAAGAACCTGGAGGCAGAAGCATGGCAAGAAAAAGGCAGCCTAAAAGAGATATAATCTACACCAACGTTGTAAAAATAATTAACAAGCAGCGCAGGAAATCAAAGCAAAGATTTACAGTAACCATGCAGGACAGGGTTAAACCTTTGACCAAGTGGATAGAAGATACCCAGGAGGAGCTGATTGATGCAGTGCTGTATCTGGAGAAGGTTAAATATGATCTGGATGACAAAGGTAACAAAAGAAAACATAGAAACACTAACAAGCAGGATTTATAGAGTTTGCAAAGAATACACCAAGACAGAGGAAGTTACCTGGAATGAGATATACTTGCAGCTTAAGAAAGAACTAGATGCCCAAGAAAAAAACTCCAACTGATTACAGGCTGTATATTCATTTGCCAATCAGAGCTTACAAAGATCCAAGGCTGCAGCGATACAGGCAGGCCATGTTCATTTTGGCAGCTCTTTGTTCATACACTGATTTTAGAGGGATCTGTTGGCCCAACCAGGCAACCCTGGCTAAAGATCTAAATGTAAGCAGGCAGGCTGTATCAAGATATATTAGGATGTTAATAAAATGGAAGTATGTTAAATATGCTAGGAAAGAATTTAAGGGCCAGAAAGGCAACTGCTATTTTATAGTTTATGATCCAAAGACTACAGAGAATATGGCCAGGAAGAATGTATCAATGGCCAAGCACGAACTGCCAGGACAGGAGAAGAAAGAAGCTTTGAAAACTATTAACAAGATCTCCACAAATACTAAAAGGGGAAATGGTAAGGGAAACCCCCAGGTTGACAAAGACAAGGTAAAGGAAACCTCTAGTGTTTCGGATGGGGAAACCTCTGATGTTGCACGTAACGTATCATATAACGATAATAATAATATTAAGGTAAATAACGAAAAAAGGACAATAATGATTTATATGAAAAAAGTTATAATGGAAGTTTATGGTAAGGACTTTCAATACAACTTTAAGCAGGAGGATGAAGCTCAAAAGCTTATTGAGAGTGGAGTGAAGGTTGATGAAGAAACTTATCAGAAGATGAAGCAAGCACTGCTCTGGTTCAGAAACAAAGAACCATACAAGGATGCTCCAGGTCATATCAACTTCTTTAAAAGCTTTCTATTGGGCCAGAATAAAGCTCCTTTTGATGTAAAGACTATGATAAAAAAGATTGTGAATAGGAAAAAGCTTTGATTGTACAAGATCTAAACGTTGAATTAATTTTTGAACATGGCGATAAGTAGTAAAAATAATTACATGGGGGGTAGCAAAATAATATGTGGTAAAAAAAAGGCAGCATACATCCCCTCCCAGGGTAGCAGTACGTATAGGGGTATCATAAAAAATTTTCCTTATTCCACAAAAGAAAAAAAAAATAGTTATGGATTTTAAGAAATTACAAGAAAAATTATCTGTATGGTCGCTTTACAACCGAGAATACATAGTTGGTTTTATACTAGGTTTTCTGTGTGGTATTTTATTAAGCTTATGGATATAACAACAAAAACAGAGGAGGATAAATGCAAAAGACGTTTTTGAAGCTAAAAGCTTTTAAAAATACTTTTAACAAAGGCCCAAAATTTTCCTGGAAAAAATTTAAGATAGAGGAAGAAATAACTCTACAGCCAGGAACTTATGATATTGATGTTTGGGAAAATGTAAGGGAAGTAACATCTGACAATAGAGGAAATAAAAAGGAACAAGAATATTTGACTATTGAGCTAAAAGAACCTTATATAAAACCAGAGCAAAATCAGAACGAGGCCAAAGATGACATGGATGATGAAATACCCTTTTAAGAGCCATAGAGAGTGCTACAATGGGTAAGTTAGTCAAATCTGGTATGAAGGGCCAGGCAGATCATAAAAGCTCTCCAGGAGCTTCTAAATCGTTTTTTTGAATAAGGTAATAACATGGCAAGGACAAAAGCAAAAACAACTCATCCAGTAGTTAAATATGGTGGAGTGAGGATGCTGCAGAAAAGGATCAAGCGCAGCGAAATCATAGACCACAGCAAAGACGCAGTGGCCCAGGAACTGGTGGATCTATCAACTAGCAACATAACTGATATTATTGATTGGGAGAATGGCAAGATAAGATTAAAAGAAATTAGCGAAATTCCAGAAAAAGCTTTGAGATCTATAAAAAAGATTAGGGTATATGGGAAAGAAAACAGTAACTTTGAAGTTGAAATGCACGATAAAATTAGATCTCTCCAAACAGTGGCCAAAGCTGCAGGATTACTAGAACAAGAAAAATCGGATGATGACAAGCCTGCTGTCATTGGTATCAAGATAGAAGGGCCAGATAAGGTTGAAATCAAAGAACTTAAAAAAGTTGGAGATGATAAATCCAACTTGGATGAATAGAGCAAATCCTGTATAAGTATTCAACACGTGGGTTTATAAACAACGAAAATCGTGGTGGAGTATTGCTTTCTCATCCTAGGCTAGTCAAAGCAGCTCCACCCATTGAAACATTATGAAATATATTTTGATATTGTATATGTGTACTATGACAACTGGAGAGTGTCCATCTAGCCATATACCAGGTTATCAGTTTTTAACTCACTATGATTGTGTCAATGCAGGTTATGGACTTGCTCAAAAAACTTTTCAAGGATTACAAGAGCTAGAAGAATTTGAAAAAGATTATATGGAAAGAGAAAAAGTTGCTGTAAGGTTTGAGTGTAAGGAAATCAAAACAGGTGCGTAAAAAAATAAAAAATAAACAATGGCTGCTTTGGAATATTTATCATACTGTATTAGCTGTGTTACTTGCAGGATTATTAATTATTGAGTTAATAGAGCTAATATGGATGATCTAAATTTTAATTTTAAAAAATCTCCTACAGTTTATGGTTTCTTACAAGATGATAGTTTTGTAAGAGGAATAGTTGGCCCAGTTGGATCTGGCAAATCCTATGCCTGCGCTGCTGAAATATTTATGCGAGCAGTAAAACAAAAACCTTCTCCTAAAGATGGAATTAAATATACTAGGTTTGTTGTAGTTAGAAACTCATATCCAGAATTAAGAACTACAACTATTAAAACCTGGCAGGAAATTTTCCCAGAAAATATCTGGGGTGGTATGAGATGGTCGCCTCCTATATCTCATCATATAAAACTACCTGCCAGGGATGGAGCTGCAGGTATTGATTGTGAAGTTATATTTCTAGCTTTGGATCAACCCAAAGATGTTAGAAAACTTTTATCACTAGAGCTGACAGGAGCATGGGTTAATGAGGCACGTGAACTTCCAAAACAAGTAATTGATGGATTAACACACAGGGTTGGAAGATACCCAAGCAAAGCAGATGGTGGGCCTTCCTGGAGAGGAGTATGGATGGACACGAACCCTATGGAGGATGACCACTGGTGGTATGATATTTCTAAAAAAGGATCTTTGCCAAAAGGTAAATTTGGTTGGAGATTTTTTGAGCAGCCTGGAGGAGTGAAAGAAGTTTCAAATGTAGATCTGCCAGAGATGCCAGAAGCAAATGGTTTTACTTTTTCTGCAGGCAGTTGGTGGCAAGAAAATGATGCAGCAGAAAATATAAATAATTTACCAAGTGGATATTACACACAGATATTAGCAGGTAAGTCAAAAGATTGGATAAGATGTTACGCAGAAGGTAAATATACTTTTGTCCAAGATGGCAAGCCAGTGTGGAGTGAATATGATGATGCAAGTATGTGTGTTGAAAGATTAGAACCAGAACGAGGATTTCCTATTGTGATTGGCCTGGACTTTGGTTTGACACCTGCTGCAGTGTTTGCACAAAGATTAGGTAATGGCAGATGGCATATCCTGCATGAGCTTGTAACTTTTGATATGGGCCTGGAAAGGTTTGGTCAAATACTAAAATCAGAAATAGAAATAAAATATCCTAAATATGATTTATCAATATGGGGAGATCCTGCAGGATCATCCAGGGATCAGATATACGAAGTTACAGCTTTTGAACATTTAAAAAGTTTGGGTATCAATGCCAAGCCTACAGCTACAAATGATTTTAAAACTAGACGTGAAGCAGTTGCAGCTCCTATGACTAGATTGTTAAATGGTAAGCCTGGCTTTTTGATTGATAGTAGATGTAATAAAATTAGAAAATCTTTAGCAGGTGGTTATCATTTCAAACGAGTACAAATATCTGGCCAGGAAAGATTTAAAGATCAACCAAATAAAAATCAACACTCACACGTAGGAGATGCTTTAGGATATGCGCTGCTTGGTGGTGGAGAATTCAGAAGATTAACAAGACCAAATCAAACTGGGTTTGTAAGATCTGCACTTGCTAAATTAGATTTTGATTTATGGTAGAGCTGCATATAGATAAGCTGCAAGAGCTTATGGGCCTGGATGGTGTTGACAAAAAGATAACTCATTTTCATCCAAAACATTTATGGTTTTTAAATTTAAGAGATTACGAAAAAAAATATTTTGATTATATTCCTGGTTATGAAAACTATCTTGCTAAAAATACTATTCATAATGCTGCTTACACTGGTTACTATTTTGGCAAGCCAGTAGTATCTTTTGGCCTGTTAAGAATATTTCCAAAAGTTGCAGAAGCTTGGCTAATTCCTACAAAAGAACTAAATAACCTGCGTGTAGCTTTACCTTTTCACAAAGCAACCAAAGCTTTTTTTAACCATGCCTTTGATCTTTTTGATTTAGATAGAATTCAAGTAACTGTAGATACAACGAATAAAGATGCTTTGAAGTGGATTGAAACTATGTTATTTACTAGGGAAGGCATAATGAAAAAATTTGGGCCAGGTGGAACAGATTGCATTATGTTAAGTAGAATAAAATAAAAGGAGCAAACTATGGGTGGTGTATTTTCAAAACCTAAAATTCCAGATCCACCAAAGCAGGTGGAAACTGATATATCAGCAAGGGAAAAAGCTGCAGATAAAGCTGAAGCAGATAAGAAGCAACAGCTTGCTAGACGAATACGAGCTAGAAGAACTGGTGGCAGAAGGCAACTATTATCTTCTGCAAGACAGGACAGCGAGCTAGGTGTACCATTTGGATCAACTGGATCTTTAGGATATAGCAGAAATGTCTAAAGCAAAAAATAAATATAAACGAAAACCTAGAAATAGGAAAAAGGAGGAAGATGCCAAACGTAACAACTAAAGATGGTAAGAAAAGAAATTTTCCATATACAAAAAAAGGAGCAACTCAAGCAAAGGCTTTTGCAAAAGCTTCTGGTGGTAAAATGAAAATGGATATGAAATCTGCCATGAAAAGAAAAATTGGAAAAAAAAAATCTAAAGGATATTAATGGCAGCTCCAGAGAAATACGTTAAGAAGTTTGGAAGATCCAGAGCTAACAAAATTTACAGGCGAGGATTAGGTGCATATTATTCGTCTGGCAGTAGGCCCAAGATGTCGGCACACGCATGGGCAGTGGCTAGATTGAAAGCTCATGCTGCAGGTAAAGCAACTGTAAAAAAAGCAGATGGAGATCTGTTTAGAAAGAAATCGTAATGTACACTAGAAAATTTAAAGAAGTACCAAAAACAAAAAAGAAAGTACCAATTAAATATGTTAGTGGTGCTAAAAATCCAGGAGCAAGAGAAGCTGAAATAATTAGAACTAGAAAATTATATAAGCAAGGAAAATTAACTCCTGCTATGATGGATAGAATAAGCAAACAAAGGAGCAAAGGATAATGGCATATAGTAAATACAGTAAGAAACAAAAGAAGTTAGCTGCAGTGGCAAATCCCAAAAAAAAAATTACCAGAGCAGATTTTAAAAAAATAATGAAAAGGAAGAAAACATGATTATATTCGGTCATACTCCTAGAGAGTGGAAAAGAAGGGCCAAAGAAAACAAATGGTATGTTGTTGCTTTGGTTGTTTTTTTTGCGCTAGGAGCTGCAATATTTTAAATGGTTGCCAAGAAGTATCAAAACCCAAAAGGTGGATTGAATGAGAAGGGCAGAAAATACTTCAAGAGAACAGAAGGCAGTAATTTAAAAAGACCACAAAAAAGTGGTACGAGTGGGAGGAGAGTAAGTTTCGCTGCCAGGTTTTCTGGCATGAAAGGGCCTATGAAAGATAGCAAAGGTAGGCCAACAAGAAAGGCTTTGGCACTGAAGGCCTGGGGTTTTGGATCAGTAGCTGCAGCCAGAAACTTTGCTAACAAAAATAAAAAGAGTTAATTATGCACGAAGCAAAAAAAATATTGGAGAGAATTAAAAAGGCAGAGGGAAAGAAAGAACTTTGGAGAGATATTTACCAGGAGTGTTACGAGTATGCACTGCCACAAAGAAATCTATATGATGGTTACTATGATGGAGGAACTCCAGGACAAAGAAAAATGTCTAAAGTTTTTGATAGTACAGCCATAAATTCTACACAAAAATTTGCAAATAGAATTCAATCAGCTCTGTTTCCTCCCTACAGAAAGTGGGTACGAATTCAACCAGGTAACGAGATACCAGAAGATAGAGCTTCTGCTGCACAAATAGAACTTGATAAGATCAATGACAAAATGTTTTCTGTTTTAAGACAAACAAATTTTGATCTAGCAATAGGAGAGTTTTTATTAGATCTAGCTGTTGGTACAGCTTGTATGTTGGTGCTGCCTGGAGATGATGAAGAACCAATTAAGTTTATTACAGTGCCACAATACTTGATTGCTTTTGAAGAAGGAGCTTATGGTACAATCCAAAATGTTTATAGAAGATTAAAATTAAAAAACTCTACTATTCAACAACAATACCCAGATGCAAAGATACCACCAGAGTTTCAGAAACTTATACAAGAAAAACCAGATGAACATACAGAACTTTATGAAAGCACAATGTACCATGAAGATGATGGTTTCTATCACTACTGTGTAATATGGAAAAAAGGGCCAGACAAGATTGTACATAGAACTTATGAAACAATGCCTTGGATTATAAGTAGATACATGAAAGTTGCAGGCGAGATCTATGGCAGAGGGCCACTGATTACTGCGTTGCCAGATATAAAAACATTAAACAAAACTGTTGAGCTGTTGTTGAAAAATGCAAGTCTAAATATTGCAGGTGTCTATACAGCTTCAGATGATGGAGTGTTAAATCCTCAAACTGTAAGAATAGCTCCAGGTGCGATAATACCTGTAGCAAGAAATGATGGCCCTACAGGCCCAAGTTTGAAACCACTACAAAGATCTGGAGATATAAATTTATCACAGCTTGTTATTAACGATTTACGATTAAATGTAAAAAAGATCATGTTAGATGAGAGTTTGCCTCCAGATAATATGAGTGCAAGATCTGCTACCGAAATTGTAGAAAGGATGAAAGAACTTTCTCAAAACCTTGGCTCTGCGTTTGGTAGATTGATTTCAGAAGCTGTACTCCCTTTAGTTAGAAGAACTTTAGCTGTTATGAATGATAAAGAAATCATAACATTACCTCTGAAAGTCAATGGATTAGAGATTAAAATGCAGCCTACTTCTCCATTGGCTCTTGCACAATCTAACGAGGAAGTACAAACAGCTATGGGTTGGATGCAAATAATTCAGCAGCTTGGCCCTGTAGGACAGATGGCAGTAAGAATAGATAAGGTTGCAGATTTTGTGGCAGATAAATTAGGAATTCCTGCAGATTTAAGAACTACTCCAGAGGAAAGACAGCAGTTGATTGAACAAGCGCAGCAACAAGCACAGATGATGCAGCAACAGCAAGCAGCTCCTGCTACTCAAGAAGAAGAAGTTAATGCTCAAGCAAAGGTAAGTTAATATGGCAAAAAATGGATTTGATGATTTAGGTTGGGAAAGTTTGGATTTCATGGAAGAAGTGCAAACAACAGATGAACAGAAAAAAAAGAATTCTCTATATGCAAAAGTGTTTAGCTCTCCAGAAGGACAGATTGTTTTACAGGATCTAAAAAGCAGAACTGTTGAAGCTGCATCTTGGTTTCCTGGAGCAGATCAACATTATGGGTATGTACGAGAAGGACAGAACAGTATTGTAAGAGAAATACTTTCAAGAATAGAACGAGCCAAACAAAACTAAAGGAGGGATGAATGGCTGAAGAAGGACAACAACAAGAAACAGAGAAAACAGAAGAACAAAAACCAAATGGTTTAGTTGACGAGGCTAGGCAAAATGCTCCAGAAGAAGAAGCTCCTGTTGAGCAAGATCCTATATCTCATGTAGCTTCTGAAAAACCAGAGGAAGATAAACTTGGAGAAGTTGAAGATGAAGATGAAACTTTTGAAAGACCAGATTATTTTCCAGAAAAATTTTGGGATGAAAAAGAAGGGCCAGATATAGAAGCTCTAGTAAAAAGCTACACTGAAATACAAAAAAAAATGAGCCAGGGTAAAGGCAAAGCTCCAGAAAATTATGATGTTAATTTTTTGAAAGAGCAGCAAGTAGATATTGATAATGATCCACTTGTTAAAGGATCTCTTGAATGGGCCAAAACTCATGGACTTACCCAAGAAGCTTATGAAGATCTTGCAAAGATGTTCATGGAAACAGGAGAAGAAACTGTTGCTAGAACAAATGCAGATATAGCTTCACAAAAAAAATTATTAGGAAACAAAGCAGATGAGAGAATTGGATCTGTTATGAAGTTTGCTGATACTTTAAGAGCTAGAGGTGTTTTATCAGATGAAGAAGTAAAAGAATTTGATGAAATGGCAGGCACAGCTCTTGGTGTAAAAGTTATAGAAAAAATAAGATCTTATTATGGAGAACAACCAATACCAACTACAGAACCTACAGAAGATTTAGGTATGTCGCATGAAGAAATCAAAGGTATGGTTGCAGATGCAAGATATGGAAAAGATCCTGCATTTACTGCAAAAGTAGAAAAATTGTTTGAAAGAGCCTTTCCAGGCGAATATAAACCATAACAACACTGGGGTTGCACAAAATACTTGATGCAACCCTAGAATTTTAGTATTAATCAAATCAGAAGATAACCGAAAAAATTTGGCCTTCAGTTAAAAGCTGTAGCCTTTTCCTTGAAAAGACAACTACCAATAAATGTTAAACAAAAACTATGTTAAACAAAAGGAGTAAAACATGGCAATAAATATAAGTAATGCGTTTGTTACTTTGTTTGATGCTGAAGTTAAGCAGGCATATCAAGGAGAGAGTAAGCTCCGAGATACTGTAAGACTACGTTCTGGCCAAAGCTCCAACACTGTAAAATTTCCAAAAATTGGAAAAGGTGTAGCTACAGCTAGAATTCCTCAAACAGATGTAACACCACTAAACGTAACATATTCGCAGGTTACTGCGACTATGTCGGACTATAATGCTGCAGAATACAGCGATATATTCCATCAAGCAAAAGTGAACTTTGATGAAAGACGAGAGTTAGTTGAAGTTGTATCTAAAGCTATTTCAAGAAGGCAAGATCAACTTATCATTGATGCTCTTAATGGATCATCAACTTCACTTACAGTTGCGAAAACTGTTGTAACAACAGGATCTGCAACTGCCTCAAACTTGAACGTAGGTAAAATGATTGAAGCTAAAAAGCTTATGGATGCAGGTAACGTTCCAAGTGAGGGAAGATGTTTAGTAATTCATGCTAACAACGTGGCAGGATTACTAGCAGATGAAAGAGCAATATCTAACGATTTTGCAGTTAAAGCTCTACTAAATGGAGAAGTAACTGCTATGCTTGGTTTCCAAATCATCATAATCGGAGATAGAGCTGAAGGTGGCCTTCCACTATCAACTAACGACAGAACTTGTTTTGCGTTCCACAAATCAGCTATGGGTATGGCTGAAGGTATGGGGATCAAAACAGAGATCAACTATGTACCAGAGAAAACTTCTTTCTTGGTTAATAGTATGTTTTCAGCAGGTGCTGTGGCTATTGATGATGAAGGTATCGTTAAAATAACGTGTGATGAAAGCTAATAGAGGAGGATAATTATGGCATATACTAATGCAAACTTACAGCCTATCGGAGGACAATCCAAGGCAGGTACTGCTCCTCAAATGTGGAGTTACACTGCACCTGGAACAGATGCGATTGCTGACATTAATTCAGAAGGCTACTTCAATGGAGCTGCTGATGTATTAAAAGTTGGCGATTTAATTCATGTTTGGGATAGCTCTGTACCGACTTCAACTTTAGTAACTGTGTTATCAAACACAGGAACTGTTGTTGACGTATCAGATGGTACAGCTCTATCTGTCGCTGATGCTGACTAATAACTAGACGAGTAAGGGGGAAGAAATTTCCCCCTACTCTTTTTTTTTAATTTAAGGTAAAAAGGATTATGGCAGCAGGCGATACAAAAGTAACTATAGCGAATAACGCATTAA
>CEUV01001497.1_pt1 | contig 11414 bp, 8 predicted proteins | sample 356401 | NCBI WGS metagenome assembly CEUV01 (sample SAMEA2622710, study PRJEB7988) | marine metagenome | isolation source: saline water (ENVO:00002010), including
GATTTCATGGTTGAGCGAGCGGAAGAATGCATACAAGATCATGGAAAGCGTCCTACATTCATCGCCGTCGATTGGTGGGAGGATGGTGACGTTGTCGAAGCTGCTCGATTGGTGAATCTCATTGAGATTGCATGAATCTCAATGGGCTTGCAAGCGTTGTAACGCCATTCTCTTCGAGTAGAGCGCCTCGGGCAATGCTCTGAGCGTCGGCAAGTGCTTCTGAAACGGTGTTGATTGGTGCACAAGGAATGCCTTGCAACAACTGCTCCAATTCGGCTCGAGTATACCGTCCTACCCAAGTTTGAATCAGCGACTCGATATCTTCTCGGTTTTCGATTCGTCCTTCGTTTGTGCGCCATTCTTCCATATCAGAAATCTTCGAAACAGCACAGAATTTGGACCATTGTGTGTCGGATCCTACGGCAACGACAAACCAACCATCCTTGGCCTCAAAGGCCCGATAGGGGACGAGATTTGGGTGTGCAGAACCCATGCGAGAAGGATCGATTCCACTCGCAAGAACGTTCTGCGCTTGATTGGCTAAGGAAGCCACTGCACAATCCCACAAACTCACATCGATGTGCCGAATGGTCCCAGTTCGCTCTCGATCGAGAAGGGCAGCAAGAATGGCGTTTCCAGCATACAATCCAGTGATGATGTCGATCCATGCAACGCCAACTTTGACCGGCTCACCCTCGGCTTCGCCAGTGATGCTCATGATTCCGCTTCTTGCCTGAAGGGCAAGATCGTAACCGGGTTCATCCCGGCGCGGGCCAGTGGCACCGTATCCTGAAATGGAGCAAACGATGGTATCTTCCGGTAGAGGGCCAATGAGCCGTTCAAGCGTACCAGGTTTGAAATTTTCAACGATAACATCGGCCCATCCAATCAATTCCATCAATCGATCTTTTTCTTCTTTCAAGTTCAATTGAAGAATGGTCTTTCCACGATTGCAGCACAAGAAATACGCTGCAACGCGTTCACCATCGAAGTCTGTTGCAAATGGTGGGCCCCAGCCCCGTGTATCATCGCCCCACGGGGCCTCGATTTTGGTCACATTTGCTCCCAAATCAGAGAGCATTTGTGCTGTGTAAGGTCCAGCTAGAATTCGTGAGAGGTCGAGAATGTTGATTCCATCTAAGATTCCGCTCATGACACCTCCAGACATCCGAAAGAGTTGAACCCAACCCTCCGGCTTTGTGGTCATGAGCGAGGAGGAAACCAACCATCACCGAGTATGGTGGGGTCTGCTTGTTTTTGGTCTTCTCCTTCATCTATCGTCCATTGCATCCAGTGATTACGGTCTTGATACGCATCTTCATCTTGCTGCGATTGAATCCAACGAAGACGGCACGCCAAATCTTGAGTGGGGGGATGTGCGTCCTGAGGATCCATCTGCAAGCAATCCAGACGATGTCCAAATGTTGGAGCGTGGCTGGTGGCAAGTACTCGAACTCTATCCCTCATGGTTGCTTCCGTTTGCTGCTTTCCTTCCGATGCTTGTGCTGATTGGGCTTGTCCTTGGGGCAACAAAAGGAAAGCCCCATCTCGCTGCCCTCGTCTCGCTTCACCCATCGTTTATCTTCGCTACAGGTCGACTCTATCCTGAATCGACCGTTGCTCTGGCTGTCGCTGGCGTCATTCTCGCTTCGTTGCATCTCTTCAAGCATCAAGGCTGGGAGCTCATTCAATGGCTCTTGTTGGCGGTTGCCAGCATCCATTTGCTCGTTCTCGTCAAGGGCTTGTCCGCAATGGTTGGTTGGATTCTTGTTGCTCTCTTGCTTGCTTGGGTTGCTTTGGATCGGCTTGTGCCACAATTCCAAACTTATTCGCGAAATCCCATGATGGCGCTCTCAGTCTCCATTCCTCTCGTCCTCGTAGCGATGATTGTTGCATCATTCACAACTGGTGGATCTCTCACATCGATTCGCACACATCCTGTTCAGTGGACGTTTTCTCTTGTTGTCGCTTTCTTCGATGGATTTGGTCTGTATCTATTGGTTGGGATGTGTTGCTGGCCTTTCTTATCCGAAGGGATTGCTCAAGTCAAGCAATCCAACGACAACACGTCGGTGTTTCTTCTTGTCTTCATTGCTTCAGGAACACTCCTCATGTCGATGTGGATTGCTTCTTTGTGGGTCTATGAGGCAGCCCGTTGGAATCTTCCATTGTGGGAGAACATGATTTTGATGGGGAACAATGGACGCTATCTTACTGCACTCGTCTTCCCGCTCTTGTTGTTACTGAACAGAAGCATGCAGGACAGACCTTTGCTCGTAGGTAAACCAATCATGCTCGCCCTTCTTCTTGTCCTGCCGCTCTCTATGTTGGCCGGTATGCACGGTCAAACAATGTGGACTGATGATGCTGCAGAATCGTTCTCAGATGAAATAGTGGATGGAGAGGATTTCCTCTACATCGATGATGAAGCGCTTGCCATGCACTGGCTGTACACATTCAGACTCGAACTCGATGCAGAAGGTGACCGCAACATCACCGGTCACTGGCGAGCACCGGACAGCAACTGGGAGGTTGAGTTGGAGGGATTGGTCATGGGAAACCGAGGTGATCTGTCGAACGTTGCCTATCTTGTGATTGCTCCTGAAATCGATGTTGAAGTCCCATCTGGCTTCGATATAATGGCTTCAGGAACTGCTCCTTTCCTCAATGGTGGGGGCGATTGGAAGGTCTATCGAGCCGTCTGATGCTAGCGAGGGGTTCAAGTCATGTCCACTCGAGGCTTGTAACGGAGGGACCATGATGCGACGCTCCGGCGCTCACAACTCTTTGCCTGATGAGGACCCTATTCAGACCCATGAGTGGGAGCTTTCTGTCAAGGAAGTCGTCGAACAGCAAGGTGCTCAGCGTGCAGAGAGATTGCTCCACAGTGCGATTGCAGCCGGTGCTGATGCGGGTATCGACATCGATACGACGACAACACCGTATCTGAACACCATTGCTCCTGACATGCAAGGTTCCTATCCAGGCGATCTTGACATGGAAAAGCGCCTTCACACCATCAATCGATGGAATGCGATGATGATGGTCACTCGAGCCAACAAATACGTCGACGGTATTGGCGGCCACATCTCCACCTATGCATCTGCATCTCATCTCTGGGAAGTTGGACTGAACCACTTCTATCGAGGAAAGGATGGCGATGGCTGGGGCGATCACGTCTATTGGCAAGGACACGCCTCGCCAGGAATCTATGCTCGTGCTTGGCTTGAAGGTCGTCTGAGCGATGAGAACGTCCACAATTTCCGTCAAGAGGTGGGAGGTGCTGGACTTTCCTCCTATCCACATCCAAGATTGATGCCAGACTTCTGGGAATATCCGAGTGTTTCAATGGGTCTTGGTGCCATGACTGCCATCCATCAAGCACGATTCAATCGCTATCTTCACCACCGAGGCTTGGCGGACACCACGCTTTCTCGTGTATGGTATACGATGGGCGATGGTGAGTCCGATGAGCCAGAGTCGCTTTCTGAGTTGGCGCTTGCTGCTCGTGAAGGACTGGACAACATTGTCATGACCATGAATTGCAATCTACAACGATTGGATGGACCCGTTCGTGGAAATTCGAAGATTGTTCAAGAACTTGAAGGTCGATTCCGAGGAGCTGGTTGGAATGTCATCAAGGTCTTGTGGGGGTCCTCATGGGACGCACTCTTCGCAAAGGATACGAGCGGAACGCTCGCCAAGCGCCTTGCCGATCTTGTCGATGGAGACGAGCAACGATTGTTCACGGCCGAAGGCGCCATCATTCGCAAAGAATTGTTTGCAGGTGAGGAACTAACGACCATGGTCGCTGACTATTCCGATGAAGAACTCGAAGCGTTGACCGAGGATCTCGGCGGTCATGATTTCCTCAAGATTCATGCTGCATATGCAGCAGCATGCGCCCACAAGGGACAACCAACGGTCATTCTTGCTCGCACCATCAAGGGGTACGGACTTGGTCCTGCTTTTGCAGGTCGCAATACAACGCATCAGAGAAAGAAGGCCGATGAGAACGATTTGCGTTTGATTCGAGATGCGATGGGTCTTGATTTTACAGATGAGGATTTGGAAAAGCTTCCATTCATCCATCCAAACGATGTTCCTGATGTTGTTGCTTATGCGAAGAAGCGACGAGTTGCAATGAAAGGTCCAATGCCGGAACGACGTGTTCCTGAGATGAATCTCACGCTACCCGAGGATGCAGTCTATGCTGAATTTGATGATGGGACAAAAGGAACATCGCAAGTTTCGACGACCATGGCATTCGTTCGTTTGATGCGCGGATTGATGAAAACCAAGGAATTCGGAGAACGTGTTGTTCCATTGATTCCAGATGAGGCGAGAACGTTTGGTATGGACCCTCTCTTCGCTGAATTTGGAATCTATCATCCGGAAGGTCAATTGTACAAGCCTGTTGATCACAAGGTGTTGATGAAGTACAAGGAATCTGCAAAAGGCCAGGTTCTCGAAGAAGGCATCAATGAAGCAGGTGCGCTTTCATCGTTTATCGCTGCTGCAACTTCGTATGCAACACAAGGTTCGCCAACCATTCCGTTCTACATCTTTTACTCGATGTTCGGATTCCAGCGTGTTGCTGATTTGATTTGGTCTGCTGCCGATTCTCGTGCACGAGGCTTCCTCATTGGGGCTACCTCTGGACGAACGACGCTCAACGGTGAAGGCTTGCAGCATCAAGATGGCCACTCGCTTCTGATGGCGCATTCCAACCCTGCTGTGCGAGCGTACGACCCAGCCTTTGCTTTCGAACTCTCGACCATCATCAAGCAAGGCATCGTTGAGATGTGTGAGCAAGATAGCGATGTCATCTATTACCTTGCTGTCTACAATGAAAACTACCCAATGCCTGCTAAACCGAAGGGTTGTGAAGAAGGCATCCTCAAAGGATTGTACAAGTTACGTGACGCACCAGCAGGCGATGGACCAGTTGTTCGGTTGATGGGTTCTGGTCCAATCATGCTCCAAGTCCTTGATGCTGTTGAGAAATTGGAAACGTTTGGAGTACGCTCTGAGATTTGGTCAGCAACCTCCTATGGTGAGTTGCGACGTGAAGGAATGGATGTGTCCCGATGGAACCGATTGCACCCAGGAGAGGCGACGAAATCGACATGGGTCGAGCAACAATTTGGTGAAAGTACTTCACCGATTATCGCCGTATCGGACAACGTTGCCGCTGTTCCTGAAATGATTCGGGAGTGGGTTAACGCACCGTATACCGTTCTTGGAACGGATGGCTTTGGTCGCTCAGACACCCGTCCTGCGCTTCGCCGCTTCTTTGAGATCGATGGTGAAGCCGTTGCTCTTGCAGCCCTCTCATCGTTGGTACGAGAAGGTCAATTGGATGCTTCTGTTTACGCAGATGCAATGGCAAAGTTCGAGGTTTCAACCGAGCGAACCGACATCACAAGCCTTTGATTGGTGGCGCCCACCTTCCGTTGTTCCTTGCATGGTCGAGGATGTGCCAGTAGATTGTGTCGAGTTCAACTGTTGAATCCTCAACATGATTCATTGCGTCGATAGTAAGGGGTTTTGACAACCGCTTCCATGCTGCTTTGGCGTTCCAACGTAATCCAGGGATGTGTTGTGCAGGGCCACATGTTGGAAGCGTCCAACGTGTCTTCCATGGTCGCTCAACCAGGGATGTTGTTTGAACAGCATCGTTGGTGGTTTTCCATGAGTTCACTTTACCGTATTTCTTGTTGACCAACCATGAAGGATTGATCGATGAATCAACACGGAATCCTTGTTGTTCAAGAGTAGGGAACATCCACGGTGCTACGTAGCCAGCTGGAGCGCGAAACCATTTTCTGAAATGGTTCGGAAAATGGTGTTCAAGAAGTCGAACGGATTCGGCTAAATCAGTTGAAAATCCCTCGACATTTTCCTCCCATGCGGACCAACTTCGGTGATGCAATCCGTGACAACCGATGGAAATGCGTTCATTGTATGAATCAATTAGGGATTGCATCATCTTCACAAAATCAACAGATGCGCATTGGTCGGCGATGACGAACAGCGTGACAGGATGATTGTGGGTGCTCATCCAAGTATCAAACCCGGCAAAACCTTCTCGAAATTGTTCTGAAACATCTGGTAACGATGGGTTCGGTTTTGAGCGAGTTGGATGCCCTTGATTCGAAGGAACGTGACGAAGGTCATCCGTATCGACGGTCAACCACGTTCTTCGCAAACCCTTCACATCCGGGGCAAATCGACAACGTGGATTTTGTGAAGTACCGTTTTGTCGTTCAATTCAATGCCAATGAATTCGTCAATGATTTGACCGTTCCACCGCTGGCAGATTCGTTCTGCTGTCGCAAGACCCGCCTCGTTTCGAGGATGGACTGTAATTTCAACTCTGAAAACGGATTTTCTTGATTCAAGCCATCCAAGCACAGCATCGACTGAATTCGAAGCAATGCGTCGGTTGCGGAATCCTTTGCGAACCCAGTAGCCAAGATTGTAGTTCGAATGAACCAATTGCATTTCATCTCCAAGACCGATCAATCCGATGAAGGTGTTTTGATCATCATGAATCGACCAAAAGTGGACACGGTCTGCGTTCGAGAGATGTTCCAGATCGTGCAACATGTCTGCGAGTTGGCGCGTGATATCTTCATCGCTACGTAGCCAAGGCAGGGCAGCCTTTGCCGACTCGGGGTCTTCCGTATACGCCTCAATGACCATCGGCAGGATGGCTTTGGAAACGGGACGTAGAGAATATCCTCCCTCCAAGTCAGGTAGCTTCGGTGTTTCTGGCATGTGGCATACCTCAGGCGGACAAATGGGTGATGGCGTTCATCACGTTCTCATCGTTTGGATGGACACGTCGCGCCATTTCAAGCATCCAATTCAGATGTTCGGCACGTCCGGCTTGTTGTAGAATAAGGCCAATGTGGTACAACAACGAAACATCGTCACCCAGGTGAGGGCCGAGCGCGTCAATGTTGTGTTCTGCTTCAGCAATGCGGCCTGCTCGAACCAACCCAAGCGACTCAACCACGATTCGATGCACTTCTCGAGGATCCATTGGTTCTCCAGCAGGCCATGGCCAGATGCGCATACTCGTTGGCACATCAGGGGCAACAATGTCTTCTTCTGATGGCAGTTCGATTGTGGCTTCGATATCATCGTCTTCAGGGAGTTCGGGAACTGCATTGTCTTCAGGGAGTTCTGGTGCTTCAGATTCTTCTGGCAATTCTGGAACAGTCTCCTCTTCTGGCAATTCTGGAACCTGTGGTTCATCCTCTTCAATATCATCAGGAATGTCAGGAATGGTGAGTTCTCCAGGTGGGAGTGGGAGGTCGTCTTCGGTCTCTGGAAGTTCTGGGATGGCGTTCGGGTCAGGACCAACAGTTCCTGTAAAGTCAACATCGTTCTCGTCATCAGCCGTTTGAATCAACTGTCCTTGGCCGGTGTGCACCGGTTCCTCAACTTCATCAAGCGGGTTTGCATCTGGAAGTTCAAAGCGCTGTTCAATATCAGGCGCATCTTCGGTGGTCAATTCAACTTCTTCAGGAGTTTCGAATTCAACCGTTTCCGACAAGGTTGGGCCCTCACTATCGATGAAAGAGAATCCATCACTGGACAATGGGTCATCGTATTGATCCACTTCGATGGTGACATCTTCGAGATCAAGGACTGCCTCGACAGCGAATTCTTCCTCATCTTCGTTATCGTCGCTGTCCATGAGCGTTGAAAGGAGGTCATTTTGAACATCGGATGCAACCTCGAGGTGCTGATCGCGTGGTGGCTTGTTTAGGTCGTAATAGCACTGAACGCATCTTGTCGCGTTAAGTTCGTTTTGAGCACCGCAAAATGGGCAAGGATTTCCCTCCTCAGCCCCATCCTTTTTGCGCTTCCAAAACATGGTCTCGCCTACTTTCTCGGTAGGCACTTGTGGTTTAAGCATCACCATTCCATGGACGACGAACGCATCATTCGCCATAGTCTGAAATGATGGCAACCAGTGGAGAAGGCATGGGCGAGCGAGGAAAAGTTCGGCGTATGGACAGTTCCTCATCCGGAATGGATGTTGAACCTGAAGGTGAAGATGGAGGCATCTGGCGCCGAGGACAAGACCATTTCCGCCATTTCACATCACTGCTTGAAGATGAGCTCAAGGAAGAGACATCGATGATTCAGGAACGCTGGTCATCGTGGTCGCATCATCGATTGCAAGCATCAGGACTCGCTCTCCTCGGATTGAAAGGCCGAACCAATGGAACACTGTTTGGCGAGGACATCTTGGTGTTTGAACATCCTGATCGCCAACATCTCGGCCAACATCGCTTCACACATGGGGATATTGTCGTCATCAGTCGCTCAAAGCCAATCGGTGAGAAAACCATTGAAGGAATCGTTTTGGAACGTGGACCAACGCGTCTTCGAGTGGTTGTTTCGCAACGACCAAAAGATCTCAGAAAAGGAACATGGAGACTTGATCGTGGTGCGAATCGAGTTGCGCATGACCGTATGCAAGAAGCGCTCGAAATCTTCCATTCGGTTGAAGGTGACCGAGGCACTATTCTGCGCGATGTCATCCTTGGACAAGTTCACGATCCTGAAGACAATGCTTCCATGCCACCAAAGATATCAGGCAAATTCAACCGCTCCGAGCGAATTGATGTTCCTCTTAATCCATCCCAAACCGGTGCGATGGATGCAGCCATGAAGCGTCGCGTGACCATCATCCAAGGCCCACCAGGCACAGGAAAGACCCACACGGCTGTTGCTACACTCACCCAACTTGCAATGGAGGGCCGGGGGCCGATTCTTGCAACAGCAGAATCCAACGTTGCAGTGGACAATCTGCTCGAAGGCTTGTTGGATTTGGGAGTTCGAGCTGTTCGAATCGGGCGACCTGTCAAAGTTCGTGAAACATTGCGTATGGCGACGCTTGATGCCCAGATTGAAGATCATCCCAAACAGGACGAGCTCGCCATCATTCGGGATGAAATGGACGAAGTACATCGAGCCCTGCCCAAATTGAAGGGTCGTGAAAAAGGACTTGCGCACCGAGACATTCAACACAACAAGAAAGAAATGCGACGCATTGAAAAAGAGATGATTGCATCCGTATTGGACAATGCACAGGTCATTTGTTCAACCAACATTGGTTCAGGACATCGTCTCCTTGAAGGCCGACGCTTCCCCATCGTCTTGATGGATGAAGCAACGCAAGCGGTTGAGCCGAGTGCATTAATCCCCATCTCCAAAGGATGCCGTCAACTGATCCTGGTCGGTGATCACAAGCAACTTCCGCCAACGGTCATCTCGAAAAAAGCAGAGCAAGGCGGATTGGGTCGTTCCTTGTTTGAACGGCTCATCGATGTTGGCATTCAGACACATTTACTCGACGTTCAGTACCGAATGCACCCCGTATTACGGGAGTTTCCGAGTGCTCGATTCTACGATGACCGTTTGAACGACGGGTGTACGGCGATGGAGCGTCCTGCTCCCGCAGGCATTCTATGGCCCGATTGGGACCACCCCTTTGCTTTCATCCCGCTCGATGGTGTTGAAGATGAGGAGCAAGAAGGAGGGAGTCGTAGCAACCCAATCGAAGCTGCTCGGATTTACGATTTGGTCCAGGGCTTGTTGGAGCCTGGTGATGTCCTGCCTTCAGATATTGGAATCATTACACCATACAGTGGCCAAGTCCGCGCCCTCTCGGACATTTTTGACAGCAACAAAGAGCGAGAACAAGGTGGGCGATTCGCAGGTCTCGAAATCAACACTGTGGATGGATATCAGGGTCGCGAAAAAGAAATCATCATCTTTTCAGCCGTACGTTCAAATCCAGACGGTATCGTTGGATTCCTGAGCGATCAGCGCCGCCTCAACGTTGCCATCACCCGAGCAAAACGAGGACTTGTCGTCGTAGGAGATCCACAAACTCTGCGTTACGATCCAACATGGCGGTCGTGGCTGGATTGGGCCGAGGAACGAGGTCTGTTTGCGTGGCATTTGGTCAATGGTTAACACGCAGGTTCAACAACGAACAGCCATTGGAATGGTCATGGCGGAAAGCCCAGTCACGGTTTACCAAGGCGGAACACTTGCTCAGCAAGTGCTTTCTTCAGCCCCTGAAGGGATGCTGATTGCACCCGTATGGCGCCGAATCGCAGCATTTGCAATCGACGTCATCGTCATGTCCCTCCTTCTCCAAGTGATGACACGATTCACGTTTCTTGAAATCCTCATCAGTTGGAATTATCTCACCGAAGGTGCTCGATATGCCGCAACGTTTCTCCTAACGTGGGCACTTTTCTTTGGTTCGTTGTGGTTGTACTGGAAATACACAGGTCGTGCATATGGTCGATCCCTCGGGCAGCGAGCGTTCCGGATCGCCATCGTACATGACAATGGTACATTGCTTGAATTGCACCATTTCGGTCCTCGAGCTTTCCACAAACTGCGTTATCTCATCCCCGTTCTTGGATGGTTCTTCGGCTTTCGAGATGCTCTTCGTGCACGCTCAAAGACGGCAGAATACCGCACCTCTATTGATGTGAGCAATCACACAGTCGCAGCGGTAGATTGGTCTCTCCCAAGCGACACGCGCTTGAACTTAAAGTGATGAACCGTCTACGGAGGACAGGTGAGGGGAATGAGTCAAGAACACTCGGCAACAGCTGGCTCGCTTTCGGTTGTTCTACAAACCGTTCGAATGGAAATCGATGATGATGATGAGGACATCGTCGAAGTCATGCTCAATCTGACCAATGAATCTGCAATTCCAATCGGCGGAATTTCGGCGAGCATCAAGACAAGTCTTGGTGCAACTGTCAATCCAACCGAAGGCGTATCGTCCATCGGTCCTGGGCTCACACGGTCGTTTTCCTTCGCGTTCAAACTCAGTGACGGTGATTGGACCTTCTCCCTCTCTGGTCATGGCCAGTCGCTTTCACTCGGCCCTTACGAGGCGGACTTTGAGTTCCAACAGGTCAAGTCAAGGCAAATTGGTAACGCTGTTGGATCAAGCCTCTTTTCAGGAGCCTTCGATGCAAATCTAGGCGACTTCGGGAACGTACAAGAGCGTGAACTTATCGATGCGACCCAAGTAGAGATGTCTTCGTTCTTTGGCGAAAATGCTGAAGGAGGATCAACGAAAATAAGTGCAGGTACATTCGGAAATGCCGAGGAAGACGGTCCAAAGACTCCTCCATGGGAGCAAAAGAAGGCCGAAGCACTGGTTACTACAGACCCATTACTCAGTACTCCAACTCCCGATCCGCTGCTCTCAACGCCAGTCGTGAGCGAGCCTACTGCTCAGCCTGCTGTTGATTTGTTGACACAAGTTCCACTAACTCCGGTGCAGTCCGAGCCTGCTCCATCGTCTCCTCCTTCACCACCTTTTGAACAACCTGCACCTGTTCAAGAAGAACCAG
>CEUV01069667.1_pt1 | contig 11408 bp, 7 predicted proteins | sample 356401 | NCBI WGS metagenome assembly CEUV01 (sample SAMEA2622710, study PRJEB7988) | marine metagenome | isolation source: saline water (ENVO:00002010), including
TGTTGGCTAGAGCAATGATTTAAGACAAGATCGGACATGAGTTTGAAGTCTTTACCCAACGACAGGATGTCTTCCCAACTCCCAAGTTCCGGGTTCACCGATTTGTAGTCCGAAATAGAGAAACCGTCATCAGAACTATACGGGAAGAAAGGAAGGACGTGTACGGTTGAGAATGTGTCGGTTAAATTCTGCGCAACAAATCTGCTAAGTGTTTTTAACGGCATCTGCTGATCACTGACGATCGAGTCACCATAAGTAATAAGCACAGCGTCCTTCTCATCCCATTTATTTTTCAATGGAGCGACAGTGCGGCTATAGCCCTTTAAGCCGGACTCATTTAGCAAACGGTTCGTCAGCGATTCAGCCTCCGCTTCCCCGTAAATTTCTGCAACATGTAAATGGATTAATGCTCGCAGTCGATTGGATTTGCCTTGAGAACGCGCTGCAATGGTCTTCGGCATTGAAAATTCTTCGTCGTCAGCTTCGACCGCTTCAGCCAGCATTTCAAAAATATCGGGAATGGCGGATACGACACGTTTCCAGCTTGGAGTAAACGGGGGATCCATTGTTTGCTTTAGGAAAACATTTCCGGCTTCCATGATGTTTTCAGCAAACATCTCGATGGCATTTATTTCGGTATGTCTGTCATACGTCAGCCCGTTGATCATCGCATCGTTGCCATGCGACTCTACCAGATCGAGGGCAATGCGGTAATAGGCCGCTTTGATCGTGCGAATAGTTTCTACTTGGAAAACATGACCTTGGGTTGCCATTTTGCGAAAAAGCGAGTTTGCAATATCGATGCTCATTCGCGACAAGCCTGCATTGCGATCTTCTCTCGATAGGTCCTGATGCTTGTGCTCGTAAGAATCGGCAATGTCTACTTGGCAAATTTGACTGGTTGCATAATTACGATACATCTCTGAGAGAATCCCCATTTCCAACCCCCAATTCGATGGGATCCGCATGTTTTCGATTACATCGCGTTGCATCGCAAATTCACCAGCCAGGGCATAGCGAAAGCTGTCGAGATATTTTAGATAATGGTTGGCTCCACAAACGGTCTCCATCGCCCTTACCAGAGGGGTCACCAACAATCGACAAACGCGGCCATGCAAAAGGTTGTCCGCGGTTCTTGCGTAAAATCCTTTACAAAATTTGTAGCTTAGGTTCACGTTGCTAACCGGATAAATTAGCCTTGCAAGCATAGATCGGTGATAGCTTTTTATATCGCAATCGTGCAACGCCACGGAATTGGCTCTTCCGGTGGCGAGTACATAACCAAGCATATACCAGACATTCCTACCCTTTCCCATTTGGATTGGTGCTAAGCCATAAGAGTCGAGTAGTTTGTCTATCGCCTTCAACCTCGGGCCATCGTTCCAAAGTATATTAGGCTTTTGCGGTAAACGGGCAAAATATTCAAGCGAGTGTCTAAATTGATCCTCCGTCGCTCTATCTAATCCAACCACAATTTGGTCCAAATAAGAAACTTTACAGAGTTCGTCGACAATCCCGCTTAACGCAGAGGATTGCAATTCTGAATATAGAGATGGTAACACCAAAGCCATCGGGGATTCTTTGCTCAACCGCAAAAGCTCCGCCTCAAGATATTCGAAAGGTCGAGTATTCAGGTTATGAAGTGTTGTAACTAACCCATGTTGATGAAAATCAGCCAAATTAAAAACCCTTCAATAGTTAGATCTAGAGCGATTCAAATAACTCGGAAACGACGGTGTTCCAGCCTGCTGGACCTGATTGAGGGGCATATATTATATTTCTCCCTTCCAAGACCAGAGGCTCAGTACGTTTGGGATTTGGTATAACAACACCAAAATCGGCCTGCGTAATCATGCCTACATCGTTTTCGCTGTCACCCAATGCGATGGACGTGAATTTTGCCTGAGGGAATGAGGCTTCATAGTACTCAAGCAGTTGTTTCATGGCATCAGCCTTGTCTGTTTGCCCCATAACATGAAGAAATTGGCCGCCACGAATTACCTTCATGCCCCTGAGTTCAACTTCCCGTTCAAACAGCACTAGTTGTTTGGCGTTATCTTGCCAGAGAATAGGTTCCGACGCCTGACGTCGAAGTGCTTTTTGTGCTTGAGCAATGCTTAAGCCGGTCAGCTTACCTAATTCGTGGGCAGACCAATCAGCAAAACCTTCTAGTTGAAAACCAAACTCACTACGTAAAGTGGCTATAGTTCGCAGGAGCTTCTCCCTACTTAATCCGTTGGTAAGAATCCTATAGCCGTCATGATTAGGTTCTTCAGGAGTGTGACTAGAGAGTGGATGGCTATTTGGAATGGCTATTACACCTCCGTTCTCACCAATGAAAGGCGCCTGCGTACTAAGTTTCTCAGCAAAATCCCAAAGCTCAGAAAATGTCTTGCTGGATGCCAAAACTAATTCGGCGCCTTTGCTTTCCACCATTTCAAGTGCCGAGATGGCAGGAGTCCAATCATATGAGTGGTGATGCAACAACGTCGCATCAAGATCGGTGAAGACAATTAATCGAGTTTCCGGCTTGAAAGATCGGTTAATCATTGCTTGCAAACTCCGGATGGATTCTAAAAGCGAATACCGTTTCAAAGCTGCGTGAATTATTGCTCGTTCGACAGAGATTCCGATTACAGCACTCGGGAACAGTCTCTATGGTTAACCCCGCGTTAAGAGGAGAAGGCCTCAGAAGCAGCCTTCCCTTGTGGGTGCGTGCGGGATTTGAAAGCGTTTGTAAATAGGCGGTATACGAGAGCATTAGACTCTATGCTTTGCTAGATGAAAAGAAATGAACCACTGCATGGCAATGTGGTTTCATCGCTAATCCGCCTTAACCTCCAGTTTATTAGATTCCCTATGCCAGCGAAAGATGGGCTGTTCTTTTTCTAAGGTTTCAACTTCCGGTGAGGAGACCCGAAATCCAAAATACATGACATCGACAGGAGAAGGATACCCCATACGGACGTATATAGTAACGTCCTACAAAGCATACGCGTGCGCGTCCCTCATTGCCCAATGCCTCCGCACGAAGAAAAACGGTAAAGTGCTGCTTCGGGTCCGTGTTGGCTTTCCTACAGCGGAATAAGCCTGAAGCTCTATTTCCTCCAAGGCGTTAATCGTTGCCGCTCTCGATTCGACGGATTAGTATAAAAATATTAGTAAAAGGAATCATCATGCCCTTAATCTGCCGCCTGACTTTGTTTTTTGTCACGCTTCTCAACTGTTTGCTGCTAAACGCTGAAGACCATTGGAATCAATTCCGAGGGCCTTCTGGTAACGGCATTTCTTTTGCCAAAAACATTCCGACTGAATTTGACGAAACAAACAATGTTCGCTGGAAGACGCTCATTGACGATTCCGGATGGTCCTCTCCTGTAATTTGGGAAGACGAAGTCTGGATCACAACTGGCAGCGATGAAAAGCAAGAGTTAAGAACGATTTGCCTCGACCTTGAGACTGGGAAAATCAAACACAACATCAAGGTGTTTGACATGATCCCGCGCAAAGTCGACCCCGCCTATGTCAATGACTCCCCTCATTTAAACAGCCCAGCCACGCCCACACCAGTCGTCGAAGAAGATCATGTGTTTGTTAGTTTTGGTTCACAGGGCATTGCCTGCTTAGATCGACAAACCGGAAAAACGCTCTGGTACCGTCGGGACTTACGTATTTATCAGCCCGTACGCCAGGGGTCCTCACCTATCGTCGACGAGAACAAGCTTTACGTTGCATTTGATGGGACCGATCAGCAGTTCTTCATCGCTTTGGATAAAACGAATGGAAAAACGCATTGGAAGATGGATCGTAACACCAACACAGATTGGAAGGAAACCCTGCGAGAACGTGGCTTGTCTGACAATAAAGGTGGAAAGCCAAATGATAATAAAAAATCGTTTGCCACTGCATCGCTCATCAAAGTTGATGGAAAGCGACAACTCATTGCACCAGGAGCAGAGGCCGTTATCTCCTACGACCCCGACACAGGCAAGGAGTTGTGGCGAACGGTACACCCCGGAGGGTTCAATATCGCTGCAAGGCCAATCTATGCGAATGGACTTGTCTACGTTTTCACCAGTGGCTTAAACAATATCCTATTAGCCATTCGCCCCAACGGCACCGGTGAGGTTACCGACACGCACATTGTTTGGTCAACAAGGAGGGGCACGCCAGTCATCCCCTCCCCGGTCATTGTGGCTGGCCGGCTTTTTATGGTAACTGATCGAGGAGGTATCGTTCGATGTCTCGATGCGCAATCAGGTGCAGAGATCTGGCAAGGCCGTTTAGGGGGTGACCATTGGGCTTCACCTGTCTACACCGATGGGAAAATATACTTCAGTAGTAAATATGGTGAAGTCGCAGTCGTCGAAGCCTCCGCAAAGAATTTCAAATTGATCTCGCGAAATCAATTAGATGCAGTGTTCATCGCATCACCCGCCGTCTCAGACGCTTCACTTGTGCTACGATCCACCACGCACCTATATTGTATCGCCAAATCAAAGCTGCAAACGCCGTAGCAGTCGTCAACTAAGGTGTGGTGTTAACAAACACGCTCGCACCCAGGCCAGCAAGCGAATTTTTGGGTTCCGTTGCCACCTTGGTCTCAGGTTTAAGCCTTGGCAGCAGTTCTGACTCGGTTATACGAATCGTCGCCGGATACCCCCCGCCTTTTACCTGACTGTCCAAGATAGAGAGTTCCCCCACGATTCGGAAATCCGTATTGTTGTTCAATGACTTCGAAGAATACAGGTAAGCCTGAACACGAGAAGGGACATATTTCTTACCCTTTCTTACAAGGATAAGGGCTTTGCTCTGGAAGACGTGTCTTTCGGTCTTAGGATCTTTAAATGACCTCTCTACGACGCCAAAGACTCTAACCACGGCGGAAACAGTTTTTCCATTTTGTTTATGAGATGGATTCCAGTCCTTTGGGATCTTAAGTCTGGGGGCATCTTCGCCAAACGCCAATGAGCAAACACAGAACAGTATTATCAGAACAGTGACTTTTTCTATTGTTGGTTTCAATTTGTTTTCTCACTGAGGCGTAGGTTCAAGTGAAGTATTGTACCACCGCACCTGTCAGCCTTCTAATCCCTAGACGATCTGATTCCGTCTCGTGTTGCCATTACAGGTGTAGCCACTGCCATCGGCTAATATCTTAACAAACAGGATGGAATCCACGCCAGTTATTCAGCCGGGGGCTAGTAACTTCCGACACGTCGATTGGAGCGTCACAGAATATGTATGAAGAAGAAGTTCACGAGTGTAGGTCTTCTCATAAACTGCGTGTAGACCGTTCTTTTCAACTGAGAGTCATCGCAGCATCCGGAATAATTCCAGCATGTCTTCCATAAGCGGCTAATGATTCGTGTACCTCGGCGGGCTGGAAGGCAAATTTCGATAGATCGCTCTTCTTAGTCCCTCCCGAAAGCACAAGTACCGAATGGTACTCAAGTTGAACAGCTCCAAAGATATCAGTGTCCATCATATCCCCAATTACCACCGTTTCTTTAGTGCTGAGTTCCAGATCCTTTCGAACCATTCGCATCATAATCGGATTAGGCTTACCAAGACTAAATGCCTTTCTACCAGTGGTGGCTTCGATCATGGCTGCCATAGCGCCGCAACCAGGGCGGATTCCCGTAGAAGTGGGGCAGCTAAGATCCGGGTTAGTCGATATCAATTTCGCTCCACGATTTACAAATTCAACAGCTTTCTCAACCTGTTCGAGGTTAAAAGTTCTGCCTTCACCGATTACGACATAATCCGGCGATTGATCGTCAATCGCGATTCCACACTTATGCAATGCTGTCAGCAAACCGCCTTCCCCAATGACGAAGGCAGTGGCTTTAGCGTCCTGACTTGCTAGATACCTAGCGGTCGCCATGGCGCATGTAAAGATATGTTGTTCCTCCACATAGATCCCCAGTTTTCCTAGTTTGGCAACAACATCAAGTCGGGTACGTTGGCTATTGTTTGTCATGAATCGAAATGGAATGTCCTTTACAATCAACTGGTTGATAAATTCGTCTGCCCCCTGTATTAATACTCCACCTCGATAAATCACACCGTCCATATCAATTAAGAAGCCTATCATCCTTTAAATTCCCTCGGGATATTTTGTTTGATCAGAATCAGGAAGCTCGATTAAACAGCGACTCCCTTAAATTCAAACCATATAAATTCGTACTCGAAATATACAACGAGTAAATCCATTGCTTCATTCCACTAATCAAGTTTGCCAGCAAGCGATCGCTGGCTTACATCTTATGTAAAGCCGGCCCTTCCAAGAAATCGTTGCTTGGCTCCTGTGTAGATTAACCCTCTTGTCTGTTGGCTAAGTATAGAAATGTTGAACACCCTATTTGCCCTCCAAGAATTAAAGGTCTCGTTGTGGATGTTTAGTAATATCTGCAAGCCCCGTGCCAAAGAGAATTAAAACCGATGAAAATACTCATCGCATTTAGATTGAGTGCACGAAGCTGAGTGAATTAAGCACTTAGAACTCCTAGATGATTTTGGATTGATGTAACGAAGACAGGCCTTAGGCTTACCGGTTACTAATACCTGCATATTATCCATGCACGACTGCGCCAAATTAGTGCAGCAAAAGACGCCGGCTGAGTGAACATTTATAAAATCTATTTCCCAAGACAAAAAATTACCCCGACCTCTGCGAAGGGATTGGTCTCAAAGCCTGATTTACAGTTACCTTGGGTTCTTTGAACATTTCAGTATTCGTCATCAAGCCACCGGAATCTCTATCTCCCTTGAAATCTCTAATTAATTTGTGGACTCTTCCCGATTCCTTTAGCGTGTTTATTGGGCAAGCCGTCACCTGGGTTCATCAAAATGATTACCCGACATGCAAACATAGGTTCCAATCGCATAAAATATGATTTGAAACCTCAGAGTAACACCGTCTGAAATTCGTTCTTACCGCAAGCTACAACAAACAGATTTTGGTTAACTTTAACTATATATTTGCTAACGCTAGACCTCGCCGTCGCTAAACTAAACGATGGTTTTAGAACTGCTTGCCTACCTAGTCTTTTGAACAATGACCGATTTGCACAATATATATGAACAGCTTAAAGCAGAGGGAGAAGTACTCGCAGGCAACTTAATGGATATTCGCCATCGCGTGGCGATTTTGACACATATCTACATTGATTCGGGTATGAACCATGCATTCTCTCAAATTGCTGCGCATGGTGCTCTCTGGGGATTAGGCTACTTTGAATCTGGCGGTAGTCTAGGACGTTTGGTTGCCTATCGGTATTTCTATAGTGCTCGAGAGAAAGCGTTTCGTCTCGGTATTTTACGAGAATTCGCCGAAGCATTCCGTAGAGTCAATCGCCAGGTTTGCATCGATACTTATGCAAATTACCAATTTACGAAACTTCATGGCGAAACCGTCGGTGCACACGAAATCCTTCCGCCAGAATTGCTAGATGCATTGAATCGGGTTCACCATGCGAGACGAAACAGAGTTCAATTGACTGCCACAGAAAAGAAAGATGTATTTGAACAGTCGTTTCGTTGCGAGCAGGAATATACCGTAGCTCCTGGGGTAAAAAAAGCAGTTTCAGAATTCGAATGCAAAATTATGAAATGGCTATGTTTGCACCCGATCGTTCGATTCAGTTACTTTCCCAAGTTTCAATTCTTTATGTTCCGTGACTTTAGTAATACCGAAGAGAGAATTGACAAAGGACTCCGGGCCTATGATTTGGCGCAACATACAGGTTGGGACAAGGTGCTAGATTCGATGCAGTATTATGGTCAAATGCCGAATGAGTTTTTCCGTGATCCTGTGCTGCATTTTGACCGTCTTAAGAAAGAGATTATTCGAAAGGGGCAAGTCGCTTCTCAATTGAAAGAGTGATCGCGACGTTATTCACAGCGAATGCATCTGAACTAGCCAGAGGCATCTTGCTGAAACCTTTCCGTGTGCCTTCTTTCTAGCACGCACCTTCCGGATTCTATATTTACCGTGCGAAACACATGGACCGGTAATCCCTCCTTCGCTAATTAAGACCTCCACCAAACTTATGGCAGAGGACGAAGAGATTTTAGGAATGCAGTTCCAGCCTATGGGAGTCGCCTTTGCGCCAATCTGCGGCCACACCTTATCGGGAACTTGAAACGTTGGCCGTGCGTTATTTCGTAGCCTCGCTATTCCCTTGCTTACGGCTTCTAATCCGTCCGTCTACCTGTTTTTGCGTACTGGTAATTCCAAATAGTTCGCATATTCCGAAAACGCTCGGTGGAATTCTCTGGCTAGCGACTATCAATCCGATTGGGACTACGATTTCACTTTCGGCCTTCGTTTACCGTTAAGGAGCGCTCCAACTATCGTATGACGCACGAACAACTGATAAGTGACCAGTAGAGTTATGGTGATCAAACTACAGACAACAGAAAACTTTAGCCAAGGATGCCACGGTAGCGGTTTAAGGATCTGGATATAAAAAACAACGAGAGGCATGTGGGCGACATAGAGCCAGTAAGAGGAATCAGAGACATAACGCATCACCTTACTCTCGTGGTTTAGAAGCTTTCGGAAGACCCCCATCCAGCCAAATGTCATGAGCCAGACATATGTCACAGATACAACACGAATTAACAGATCTTGTATCTGATACACCTCGGTTCCTAACCATCCATGTTGCGTAAGTGAACCAACCCATGCCGCGTCCTCAAACTCAGACATAAGCCAAGCATCTTTTGAGCCAAATGCTAAATACAACAGAATTGAAAGTGGAATAGTAAGCCACCAGAATCGTCCGAGTTTACCTTCCGAATCATCTGCATCGAAATACCAGGCTCCAAAAAGAAAGAAGATAAAGTAATAAACAAGCAAATGGGGTTGAGGCCCCCAATGGGTCGACGTATCAGGGCCAAACTGACTATGCATTACCAGAGTTGGAATTAACGTTAAGGGGATCAAATACAGATACCGCATTTTCGAAAGCACTAACCATTTTGGCATACGATTAATCCCAAGCAAATCGCAAACCAACGCATAGACCGCAAACATCGCGACCAGCCAGACTAAAAACCAAAGGAACCAAAAGTGCCCAAGCCGGGATTGGTGAAAGAGATTCTGTGCACGGCCATCTTCGTTTGTGTAATGCTCAGCTTCGTTGACCTGTCGCCAGTACCAATTCTTAAATTGCGTTATTGCACCGACCTGTTTATCCCCACGAGGTTCTGCTTCCTCACCAGCTACCCTTTCCTCTTCTTTTCTCAGCTCTCTCCAGAACTCATCTTCATCCCAATCCCCAAAGACCTCTTCGTGTGGAGGGTCCGGCTTAGCTTCAACACCAAGAATTCTAGCGGCCTCATAGCGACGCCCCTTGACTCCCTCCGGACTAACGCCCATACCTAACTCCGCCGCAAGGTTCATAAGGGTATCGCGAGTCTGTATCGTAAAAGGTGCCGAAACCACCTCAGCCGCAGTCAAACCTGCTTCATTCTCAATCGTGTCATCCACGTTAAACCGTCTGAGCAACTTCAATTCGCCATGTCTGGCAAAGATGGCCGCTGCATGCAAGGCACTGCTGCCATCCGTGTTTAATGTATTAACATCCGCGCCGTGATTGAGAAGCATCTCAACAACGCCATATTTACCAGTGGCAACAGCGTAAGCCAAAGCGGAATACCCATGTTCAGAATTAACGGAATTTGGATTTATCCCCGACAAAATCAGACGACGAAGACGGCCCGTGTCATGCCTCCGAATCCGATCAAAGAAGTGTTCACCGGCAGGCAGACTTCCACTACCAACTTTATGGAGTCCATGCCCCATCTCAACAAAAAATCTCAATTGAGGGTCCGTTGCATCATCCAGCCATTCAAGAGAAGACTCCCCTTGACCGTTTTCCAAACGCAAATCGGCACCACGATCAAACAGGTCGGCAACCCTCTCCCAATCACCCTTTACGATCGCCAACTGCAATGGTGTTTCACCTGTTTCCGGATGCAATTGATTAACGAGGTCAGGATTGACTGCTAACTTCCAATGCATCATACGACGATCTTCGTGAGACACCGCTTCCCAAATATTCATTTGCCGGGCTACTCGTTCCCGTTCAAAAAAATCTACGATTCCTGAATGCCCGATCCCCTTGGCAATCTGCTCCGCTGTCTTTCCATCATTATTAGTCAAATCAGGGTCTGCCCCCCGAACCGTCAATCGTTCGACTAGATCTTGTCGACGCATTTCAGTGACAGCCATTAAGGCTGTAGAACCATCACTGTCTTTTTGATTGACATCAGCGCCTTTATTTAGCAGTTCCTCGATCAAACCGCGATCCTGACGCCATGCTGCTTGTATAAGCGTCATCTCCTGACGCTGCTCTTCCCAGAATTTCCGATCATGCTCACCACGCCATTTCCCGACGGCGTCTTCCATCGACTGGATGAAAACAAGGCCTAGCATGCATGGAATAAATATCCTTGCATAACGATGTTTCAACAAAGAGCTTACACCGCGTTTACGCCAAAGCATCGCGGTAAAGAACCCACTAACGAGAAAGAAGAGAGGCATTCGAAACCCGTGGATAATGTTAAACATCACCTGAAAGCCATCTGAGGTTTTATGGAGCACCTGTGGATCTGCGTCATCAGTAATAATCCAACCGGGTACATATCCCAACCCAACATGCAAGGCGATCCCCAGCAACATCGCAATGGCGCGAAGTGCATCGAGATCATGCCGCCGTGCTATATTTCCTGTTGGTGCTTTACTCAAGAGTCCTAACCTGTTTTTCTTCGTTACTCTACGAAACCTATATTTCTTCGAAACACTTTGGCCAACCTTCTATTACTTGAGAGCTTTTGAAATGCCATAAATCGAGAGCCGGACAACAATAATCACGGTGATGACCAAATTTTTTGGATCTAACATATACGAATAAACCTCGCGCAAGCCTTCACGCAGCTGCGAACCTCCAGGAATCGTTCCCTGAAAAAACATGGCAACAACGAAGATGCAAATCACAAAGTCCAGCAAGCCTATAATCGATTTAATCAAGGTATAGAGACGGTTGTTAGTGCTTCCCTTCACGGCTATGAGTTCACCCTTTTTAATGTCATCGTGAATATGCACGTCGGACACCTTCTTACTGAATGGCGCGAAAATACTGGAGCAATCAAATCACCGGCAGAGTGGAAAATTGTGCCATCTAATTGATAACTTGCCACGATTGATATTCGTGTAGAGTGCTGTACTTGCTATGGTTCTGAATATGCCAATGAGTTGTTACAAAAAGATCTAACATTCTCATATTTGATAACAATTTAACATGGCTAACTGATCGAGGCCAGTTTTTGCGGTGAGTATCAGCCCTACAATCCAAATGGCGGGTAGAAATATCACTTCTGCCACATTTAATCCACCT
>CEUV01035601.1_pt1 | contig 11374 bp, 8 predicted proteins | sample 356401 | NCBI WGS metagenome assembly CEUV01 (sample SAMEA2622710, study PRJEB7988) | marine metagenome | isolation source: saline water (ENVO:00002010), including
GAAAATTGGGTTCTTTGCACTGCGCTTTCCGCAAATAATCGATCAAAAACTGCTTCTGTGATTTCATGCCAATCGCCTTTGCTCATTTGCAAAAGTTCGGGTGAGGGTTTAAATTGTGGCTCTTGATGAGGCGTTGAAAATCGATTCCAAGGACATACATCCTGACACACATCACAACCAAAAGCCCAATTATCAAATTGACCCTTGACTTCTTGTGGAATCGCTTCTTTGAGCTCAATGGTAAAGTAGGAAATGCATTTACTTCCATCTACTTGATAGGGGGCAACAATCGCTTGGGTTGGACAAGCATCTATACAGGCGGTACATGACCCACAATGATCTGTGACTGGTGCATCTTGTTCCAAGGACAAATCAATGATCAATTCTGCGATAAAGTAAAACGACCCCGCTTGTTTAGAAATCAAATTGGTGTGCTTCCCAATCCACCCCAAACCCGCTTTGGCAGCCCATGCCTTGTCCAAAACAGGCGCTGAATCGACAAACACACGACCGTGTATCTCTCCGACTTCTTCCTGTATCAGATACATCAGTTCAAACAGTTTGTCTTTGATAACAGTATGATAGTCTTTTCCGTAGGCATATTTCGAAATTTTGGGTGCACTTGTATCTGACTGAGATTCTTTTGGAAAATAATTATACAACAGTGAAACCACACTTTTTGCCCCTGGCACAAGTTTGGTTGGATCGAGTCTCTTATCAAAATTCCTCTCCATATAGCTCATGCTTCCATGATGCCCTTGGCGTAGCCATTGCTCCAATCGAGGGGCTTCATCTTCTAAAAATCCCGCATGAGAAATTCCACATGACAAAAAGCCGAGTCGTTTTGCATGGTCTTTAATCAGTTGACTATGTTGGGCAGCTAGATTCAAAACAAATCTCCTTGGCGACTCGATTTGGTGCGACCCAAATGACGATAGGCAAGGTCTGTTACTTCTCGTCCACGAGGAGTACGTACAATAAATCCTTCTTGGATTAGAAAAGGTTCATAAACTTCCTCTAGGGTCTCTGCACTTTCTGAAACCGCTGTCGCTAGGGTGCTGATTCCGACTGGACCTCCCTTAAATTTATCCATCATAGTACTTAGAATCTTATTGTCCATCTCGTCCAAACCATGGGCATCAACATGAAGGGCTTCTAGGCCATATTTGGCAATCTTCATATCAATACTGCCATCGCCTTTGATTTGTGCGAAATCACGAATTCGTCGCAACAAGGCATTGGCAATTCGGGGGGTTCCACGACTCCGCCCTGCAATTTCAATGGCAGCTTCGTTGGTGATTGAAATGTTTAAGATATCTGCACTTCTTTCGACTATGGTCGATAAAACTTCGGTGGTGTAATAGGTCAAGCGACAATTGATGCCAAAGCGAGCACGCATGGGAGCAGTCAGCAAACCCGACCGAGTGGTAGCTCCGATAAGTGTAAACGGATTGAGGTTGATTTCAACTGTCCGAGCATTTGGCCCGGACTCAATCATGATATCGATTTTATAATCTTCCATAGCCGAGTAGAGATATTCTTCTACTATGGGACTCAAACGATGGATCTCGTCGATAAACAACACATCCCTGGGTTCAAGGTTGGTAAGCAGTCCTGCCAAATCCCCCGGTTTATCAAGAACGGGTCCTGAGGTTACCTTAACGCCAACTTGTAATTCATTTCCTAAAATGTGGGCAAGGGTTGTTTTTCCCAACCCGGGAGGGCCGTGTAAAAGGGTGTGATCAAGGGCATCTTCTCGCTGGTTGGCAGCCTGAACAAAGACTTGCAGATTGTCGAGCACTTGGGGCTGACCCATAAAGTCAACAAAGCGCAGTGGTCGCAATGCACGATCGATGTCCTGATCTTCTGGTGTAAAATGTTCTCCTTTTGGATCTAAATGTTCGTTCATTTCTTTAAAGATAGCTATTCATGAATTGTTTTAGATTTAATTTAAAGAAAAGGTCAATTTTTCCTCAATATCCAAATATCTTGTGGGATATAATCTTTCTTAGCAGTAGATACAACTTTTTTTATTATGTCGACTCCTTTAAATAATTTTTTTAAAAACTGATCTGGATGGAAAGAGCAAAAAACTCGGTGCCCTTCCTTAACGTTTCCTCTAATCACTAATTCGCCTCTGTCAAATGCTAAAATTTCTTTATCAGACATTATGCGTTTAAAGTTATTTCCATGAGTTGTGAAAATCAAAACTCCGCCCTTCTTCATAACTCTCATCAATTCCTCAAACCATTTAATATGCATACTTTCGGAGAGATGAGTGAAAATTGATAGCCCATATAATCCATCAAAAAAATCGTTTTCAAATGGAAGTTTTGCTTCAATAGTATTATTGTAAAAATTTATATTTTCGATATTGTTCTTACACCATTCAATAGACTTTGGATTATAATCTGTACCAAAAAACCTAAAATTACTTGTTGATAAATGATTAAAATGCCTAATTACTCTCCCTGGTCCACAACCCCAGTCAAGAATATTACCAGATTTGACTTTTAGATGTTTATTGAAATAGTCAAATATCATTTCTGCAGCTAATAAACCATTGTAATAAAAGTTGTGATAGCTCATATTGGATGCTTCATAAATTAGATAATCATTGGGAAGTGAAATTTTTTTGTGGGCTAATTTAAATCTTCTATTTGAACGCAAATGAATCAACCTGTGGTATAAGAATCTGCAATAATCAATTTGATGTCTTAATCTGAGTTTTCTCAAGACATAAAGAGAAAAAATAATTTGCTTATTCATGTTCCATCAAGGTTGCTGTAGTTTAAAAAAACAAAAACCAAGATAAATAATTAAATCAATATTATCTCAAGTAATAAGAGGGTGTTTTGTTTAGGAGGGAGTGTAAAATCAGTGCTGTAATTCTTCTTCCCCTTTTTTAAGAGGTATATGCTGAGGAACATAATCTTCTTCGTGACCTGGCTTGGAGTAGTCATACGCCCAGCGATGTACTTCTGGAATATCTCCTTCCCAGTTGCCATGGAAGTGTTTGATTGGCGCTGTCCACTCCAGAGTATTGGATTTCCAAGGGTTTTGAACCGTTGGCTTTCCGTAAAACATGCTGTGTATAAAGTTGTACAAAAATACAATTTGTGCTGCCCCTGCAATCAAGGCAAATATGGTAATAACGACGTTGATGTCTGCTAGGTCGTCAAAGTATGGAAAGGCCGTATTGGTGTAATATCTTCTTGGTAATCCAGCCATACCGATAAAGTGCATGGGGAAGAATACGCCATAGGCACAAACCGCTGTTATCCAAAAATGGATATAACCAAGTTGCTTGTTGAGCATGCGTCCAAACATTTTTGGAAACCAGTGATACACCCCGGCAAAGAGTCCGTACAGCGCAGAGATTCCCATCACCAAGTGAAAGTGTGCAACCACAAAATAGGTGTCATGCACGTTGATATCCAAAGTACTATCTCCCAAAATGATTCCCGTCAGACCCCCTGTAATAAAAGTCGAAACCAACCCAATCGAGAACAGCATGGCTGGATTGAGTTGCAGGTTCCCTTTCCAGAGGGTTGTAATATAGTTAAAGGCCTTCACAGCTGATGGGATCGCGATGAGTAGGGTTGTAAAGGTAAAAACAGATCCTAGGAATGGATTCATTCCGGAAATAAACATATGGTGTCCCCAAACGATAGTCGATAAAAAGGCAATCGCCAAAATCGATGCAACCATCGCACGATACCCAAAAATGGGCTTACGAGCATTGGTAGCCAAGACTTCAGAAGTGATTCCGAGTGCGGGTAGTAGGACGATATACACTTCGGGGTGTCCTAAAAACCAAAAAAGGTGCTCAAACAATACGGGTGATCCCCCTTGATAATGTAAAACCTCTCCTTGAATAAAGATGTCTGAGAGGAAAAAAGAGGTTCCAAAACTGCGATCCATAATCAATAGCAAAGCAGCTGAAAGCAATACGGGGAAAGAAACCACACCAATGATTGCGGTTACAAAAAACGCCCAAATGGTCAATGGCAAACGGGTCATGCTCATTCCCTTAGTTCGCAAGTTGATAACGGTTACTATGTAGTTTAACGAACCTAGTAATGAAGAGGCAATAAAGATCGCCATCGACACCAACCAAAGCGTCATTCCCAATCCAGATCCAGGTTGTGCTTGTGGAAGTGCACTCAAGGGTGGATAAATCGTCCATCCTGCAGCTGCTGGTCCTGCCTCAACAAATAAAGAGGCAAGCATCACCACACTCGACAGGAAAAACAACCAATACGAAACCATATTCAAAAATCCAGATGCCATATCGCGAGCGCCAATCTGCAGCGGAATGAGAAGGTTACTAAAGGTACCGCTCAATCCGGCAGTTAGTACAAAGAAGACCATGATGGTTCCATGAATGGTAACCAATGCGAGATATACATTGGGATCCATCACGCCGTCAGGTGCCCATTTTCCAAGTGTGGACTCAAAGATACCAAAGGGTTGCTCTGGCCATGCCAGTTGCAAACGAAATAACAAAGACATCCCAATCCCAACAATCCCCATGATCAAACCCGTAATAAGGTACTGTTTGGAGATCATTTTATGATCTTGACTAAAAATATATTTTGTGATAAATGTTTCCTTGTGATGATGTGCGTCTGCTCCCATAGTGATTCTTTTTATTGAATGACTTCAGCAAAAGTTCTCTGCTGTGCCATCCAGGCATTAAAATCTTTTTCTTCTTCTACAATTATTTTCATTTGCATGTTGTAGTGCGATGCACCACAAATCTTGTTACATAGTAGTAAATAATCAAATTGGTAAGATTCAAGTGCTTCTTCTCCATTGGCGATCAGCTCTTGGCTTTTGTCATACCGTATTTTATTGATTTTTTGCACTTTGGCTACCATATCAGGATTTTGTCTCATTTCCTCGGTAGTGGTTGTTGGGGTGAAGGCAAATTCGGTAATCATTCCAGGCACACAATTCATTTGCGCGCGGAAGTGCGGCATATAAGCCGAGTGAAGAACATCTTGTGATCGCATTTTAAAAATCACTTTTCGCCCGACTGGCAAGTGAAGTTCTTGCACCACAACGTCATCCAAACCATTGGGGTCCGAAGCATCAATCCCCACAAGGTTTAATCCGTCAAAATCTTGTAAAAATCGAACATTGGCATCGCCAAGCACATTGTCTGCGCCTGCATAGCGCGCTTTCCAGTTAAACTGCTGCGCATACAACTCCACAACCAAAGCGTCTTCGTCTTCTTCAAAATTCATAATGTTCGACCAAGCGTACAATCCGTAAAGGATCAGTGCCGCCAATACGATCACTGGGATAATTGTCCATATAAACTCTAAACGATCATTGTCTGCATAAAACAATGCCTTTAATCCTTTTCTTCCTCTATATTTATAAGAAAAATAATGTAGAAGTGCTTGTGTGATGATTTGAACAAAGAAGATCAGTGCCATCGAAATCCACATCAAGCGGTCATAGTCTTTTCCGTGTTCGGAGGCCGATTCGGGCAGCAATACATCTCCCCAAGCCCAAAACGAATAGATGGTTATCAGATAAATGAAGACCAAAAAGGCAAACATGAGTTTTCCATTCCAATCGTTGTCTTTGTCGTTAGCAACTTGGCTATCGTCCACTTTTTGGTTGAGCTGAGCCACTTGGAAGATTTTGGTAATCTGCCAAACAGCAATACTGACCAAAAGTAAAATCGCAATCGTCAACAATGTCGTCATATCGTTATTCCTTCACACAAATTAATAGACAAAATGTTCGCTTTCTTTAACCAATGGGTCTCCCTTGGGCTTGAGTGGTGCCTTGGTCAGAGCCGAGAAAACCACATAGATGAAAAGCCCAGCAAATAACGAGACACTGCCCAATTCAGAAAGTCCAAAAGACCATTGATCCCCAACGGTTGCTGGCATAATCATATTATAAAAATCGAGATAGTGACCAATGATAATAATGATTCCAGCAATCATAATAAACCAGTTGTTTCGTTTGTAGTCACTGTTCATCAAAATCAAAAGCGGGAGGACAAAATTCATCGCAACCATCCCAAAGAACAACAGATTGTAATCTTCGATTCGCGTGATGAAATAGGTGACTTCTTCCGGGATATTGGAGTACCATATCAGCATAAACTGTGAGAACCACAAATAGGTCCAAAATACACTAAAACCAAACATGAATTTCCCCAGATCGTGAATGTGACTATCGCTAACATCTTCCAAAAGCCCTTTGGATTTTAGATAAATGGTAACCATGGCAATGATGGTTACCGCAGTTACGATCATACTCGCAAATACATACCAGCCAAAAAGCGTACTAAACCAGTGTGGATCGACAGACATGATCCAGTCCCAAGACATCATGGATTCTGTTACGATGTAGAATACCAAAAATCCAGCTGCGAGTCTAAAATTCTTTTTGTGATAGCGAATTCCTAATTCGTTGTCTTGTGCCAATGAGAATTTTCTAGAGTAAAAGCGGTAGAGATTCCAACCCACGATATAAAACAAGGCACGTGCTAAGAAAAAAGGAACATTGAGGTAACTTTGTTTGTTACGAATAATTTCGTCATGGGCCACAACTTCTGCATCCATCCATACAAACAAATGATTGAGATGAAGACCAGAAAGAACCAATAAAATAAAAACGATAACCGAACCAGGTAGTAGATAAGCCGTGATGCCCTCCATCACACGGAATAAAAGGATTGACCAGCCGGCTTGTGCTGCTCGTTGTATCGCGTAAAAAGCAAGTGCGCCAAGGGCGATCATCATAAAAAACAGTGCTGCTACATAAGTGGCAGCCCAAGGACGGTTTTGCAACTGATGTAAAAGGTGCTTGTCATGGCTATCTCCGTGACCACCACCATGGGCATCATGGCTCTCGGCGTGACCGTAATTTTTATCGTGCGTATCGTGATGAACGTCTGCGTGATCCTTGTGATCTTGATCGTTATGAGCTTCTTCTTTATGGTCATCGGCATGTGTATCGTGTGCGTCATGACCGCCATGATCACCATGACCACCATGACCGTGTGCATCTGCTACCATCGCTTTGGCTTCTTCCACAGTATTCGGTGCAGAGAGAAACCCAATTCCCAAAGCCAATGCGCCCACAACCATTAAGCTGAGGGAGACAATTTTTAGATTTATAGAAAATTGATACATATTCTTACTTTGTTAATTGCCCTCGGAGATGCATCACGTGTTGGGTGATTTGCCAACGCTCTTCCGCATCGATTAAACTTGCATGTGATCCCATAGCGTTTTTGCCATACATCAATACATGATACACGCTACCTTCCGTGATTTCACGATCGGCATAGCTTGGGATTCCTAAAAACTTTTCGCGTTTCATCAAGATCCCTTGTCCGTCGCCCTTAGAACCATGACATACCGCACAATAGATAGCATAGAGCTCTTTTCCTTCTGCGCGGTGTGCCTCCGTTTCTTCAAGTGGCGAAAGGAGTTCGGCTTTGGCTAATTCGTAACCCTCATTGGTATTTGGATAATCATAGGGTTGCCACCCTCTCGGGATTGAACCCGCGACAGGCAGTTGAGCCGCTGTCCCGTTGGCAAAAGGTGCATCGGCATAGGTGTCATAGCCAACTGACTCATACATATCCGGGAAATACTGATAGTTAGGCTGTGATGGATCAAAGCATGATGTCATACTCAACAATGCCAATCCACAGATGATAAGACTTCCGTTTCTTCTCATGATTGCACCTTTTTATCTTGTACTTTTACATCAATCGCACCTGTTTTTTTCAACAAGGTAATGAGTTTCTTTTCATTGTCCCCCACAGCAACCTCCATTAAAAACTTATCATCAGTGGTAGCTGGCATTGGGTTTTCTGCTTTCTTAAAGGGCCAAAGTCGACTGCGCAAATAGAAGGTAATTACCATCAAGTGAGCAGCGAAAAAAATAGTCATCTCAAATAAAACAGGGACAAATGCTGGCACATTTTCGAGATAGGAAAAACTGGGCTTCCCGCCAATATTTTGTGGCCAGTCTTCGATCATAATGTAGTTGGTCAGCCAAATGGCAACGGATAATCCTAAGCAACCAAACATAAAAGACGCAATGGCAATGCGCGTAGGTGCAAGGCCCATCGCCTTGTCCAAACCGTGTACTGGGAATGGTGTAAAAACCTCTTCAATATGATGATTCGCTGCTTTGACGTCTTTGACAGCGTGTAGCAACACATCATCGTCATCGTAAATGGCATGGATTACTTTATTACTCATCGCTTGTTGTTTTTTTGTATTTGTCACCTGATGACTTCAATATCGATTTGACCTCTGCCTGCGCGATCACGGGGAAGGTGCGAGCATAGAGTAAAAACAAGACAAAGAAGAAACCGATTGTTCCAATAAATATCCCAATATCTATGAAGGTTGGTGAAAACATCGTCCAAGATGATGGGAGGTAGTCTCGGTGTAGGGAAGTCACAATAATTACAAAGCGCTCAAACCACATCCCGATATTGACCACAATCGATATGATAAAGGAGAACATAATACTCGTTCGTAATTTTTTAAACCACATAAACTGCGGAGAAAAAACGTTACAGGTCATCATTGCCCAATACGCCCACCAGTATGGCCCTGTTGCTCGGTTAAGGAAAGCATATTGTTCATATTCAACTCCTGAATACCAAGCAATAAACAACTCTGTGATATAAGCCACCCCAACAATAGAACCTGTAATCATAATCACAATATTCATCAATTCAATATGCTGAATGGTGATATAGTTTTCAAGGTTGATGACCTTGCGCATAATGATCAACAATGTTTGTACCATGGCAAAACCAGAAAAAATCGCTCCTGCCACAAAGTAGGGTGGGAAAATCGTCGTGTGCCATCCTGGGATGACTGAGGTTGCAAAGTCAAAAGATACAATGGTGTGAACCGAAAGTACAAGTGGTGTTGCCAGTCCTGCCAACACCAGAGATACCTCTTCAAATCGTTGCCAATCTTTGGCGCGTCCACTCCAACCAAAACTCAGTAGACCATAGATTTTCTTTTGAAATGGCTTGACTGCACGATCTCGAATCATCGCAAAATCAGGCAATAGCCCCGTCCACCAGAATACGAGGGATACCGACAAATAAGTCGAAATCGCAAATACATCCCAAAGCAGCGGAGAGTTAAAGTTCACCCATAATGATCCAAATTGGTTTGGAATAGGTAAAACCCAATACGCCAACCACGGTCGTCCCATGTGAATAATTGGAAACAATCCCGCTTGGATCACAGAAAAAATTGTCATTGCCTCTGCTGATCGGTTGATCGCCATTCGCCATTTTTGACGAAATAGCAACAGTACGGCAGAGATTAAGGTTCCTGCGTGTCCGATTCCAACCCACCATACAAAGTTGGTAATGTCCCAAGCCCAACCGACGGTTTTGTTGAGTCCCCAAACGCCAATTCCTGTTGAAATGGTGTAGATAATACAGCCAATTCCCCACAAAAAGGCAACCAAAGCTATGCTAAAAACAATCCACCATTGCTTATTCGCTTTGCCCTCAACGGGTGCAACGATATCAACCGTCACATCGTGGTAGGATTTATTCCCGGTAACTAGCGGTTTTCGTATTGGTGCTTCGTAATGGGAGGCCATAGTTTTTTCTTTATGATGTCTCTGTATTTCTAACTTTTACTTGGTACTGTACATTGGGTTTTGTCCCTACGCTTTCCAAAAGGTGATACATTCGATCACTTTCCAAGGACTCGGCAACTCGACTCGATCTGTCGTTGATGTCACCAAAGGTAATGGCACCCGTTGCACATGCACTTGAACATGCTGTTTGGAATTCCCCATCAGCAATTTCACGCCCTTCTAACTTGGCGTCTAAAATTGTTTTTTGTGTTTTTTGAATACACAATGAACATTTCTCCATAACCCCACGCGAACGAACAACCACATCTGGGTTGAGTACCATGCGACCCAAATCGTTATTCATATGGAAATCAAACTCGTCGTTATGATTGTAAAGGAACCAGTTAAAACGTCTGACTTTATACGGACAGTTATTGGCACAATAACGCGTTCCGACACAACGGTTGTATGCCATATGGTTTTGACCTTGACGACCGTGAGAAGTTGCTGCCACTGGGCAAACCGTTTCACAAGGTGCATGGTTACAATGCTGACACATAATCGGTTGGAAGGTTACCTGTGGATTCGCCGATGGCTCTTCCAAAGAACTAAAGGTCGTTAGGGACTCTCCCAAACCACTGATTTCGTTCACCGTGTTGTTGTCTCCCGCAAAAGTATCTTCCGAGGAATAGTATCGGTCAATTCGCAGCCAGTGCATATCTCGTGACTTGCGAATCTCCCGTTTTCCAACGACCGGCACATTGTTTTCGGCATGGCAGGCCACCACACATGCGCCACAACCTGTACAGGCATTCAGATCTATCGACAGGTTAAAGTGGTGCCCAACAGAACGATCAAACTGATCCCAAATATCAACCTCAGGAGAAGTGACTGCAGTTTCAATATGATTTTTGCTCACCACAGGAACGGCATTATAGTAATTTTTGTCCTTGGTGTTAAAAATTTCGAGTGTGGTTTCCTTGACGATGTCTTCCCGACCCATCAAGGTATTTTGTAACTGAGTACAAGCGAACTCATGTGTGCCATCTACCGCTTCAATGCTTACAGGCTGAACACTAGAGAAGTCATTATATAATGTATAGGCATTGGCACCTATTTGCATTTCAGACTTCATCCCAGCTTGCCTGCCGTAGCCAAAAGCCAAGCCAACAGTTCCTTTGGCTTGACCAGGCTGAATGAGTACAGGCACTGTCAATGTTGACGATCCAACTGTAATTTTTGCAAGACCTCCATTTAACGAACCATCTGACTGCGTTTCATTCCACAGGCCAAGTGCATCGGCATCTGATTTGGATACGGTGAGATAATTGTCCCAAGTCACACGAGTGATCGGATCGGGAAGCTCATGAAGCCAAGGGTTATTGGCTTGTTGACCGTCTCCGATTCCTGTTTTGGTGTAAAGGTTGAGGGTGTATCCGTCTTGCGTGGCCGCAGAGAGTGAACGCACTGCATCGGCGACCGCATCACGGTACCGATTTTGTTTTATCGAAGAGTTGCCAACGTAAAATCCGTCATGTAAGGTCTTATTCCACGACTTGCCATTAAGGATATTTTGCTCCCAATAGGATCGCAATTCGTCTCTGTAGCTTGTGTCTTTACCGAGCCAAGTGAGCAATACATCCTGAAATTGCTTGGTGTCAAACAAAGGACGAATCGTCGGCTGTGTGAGTCCGAAATGGTTGGTTTTGAATTCCACATCACCCCAAGATTCGAGGTAATGCGGTGTTGCTGCTACCCATTGTGCTTT
>CEUV01145394.1_pt1 | contig 11370 bp, 18 predicted proteins | sample 356401 | NCBI WGS metagenome assembly CEUV01 (sample SAMEA2622710, study PRJEB7988) | marine metagenome | isolation source: saline water (ENVO:00002010), including
ACCAGTCATGTACTAAGTGGTGCAGAAATATACAAACTTATTTTTGATAATAATCAACCATGGATGCTAAGTGCAAATGGTACTATTTTTACTTGGGAAAAAGAAGGTGTTGTCCCAGGTTTACTAAAGCGTTGGTATGCAGAACGTAAAGATCTACAAAAAATGTTAAAGAAAGCAAAAGATGCAGAAAATGAAGCTGAGATTGTTTTTTGGGATAAAAGACAGCTTGTTAAAAAAATTAACTTGAACAGTTTGTATGGTGCTATTCTTAATCCGGGTTGTAGATTTTTTGATAAACGTATAGGACAAAGTACAACACTAACTGGTAGGCAAATTGCAAAGCATATGAGTGCTGAAGTAAACAAAATTGTAACTGGCGAATATGATCATGTTGGTAAAGCAATAATTTATGGCGATACTGATAGTGTGTATTTTAGTGCATATCCTATATTAAAACCAGAAGTAGAAGCAGGTACTATACCTTGGGGTAAAGACAATGTTATTACCCTATATGATCAAATATGTGAACAAGCAAATACAACATTTCCTGACTTTATGAATAAAGCATTTCATTGTCCAAAACAACGTAGCGATGTTATCGCGGCAGGTAGAGAAGTAGTTGCAGACACAGGCTTATATATTACAAAAAAACGTTATGCAGTTCGCGTATACGATTTAGAAGGCTTTAGAACAGATAGTGATGGCAAATTAGGCAAAGTAAAGGCAATGGGTTTAGACTTGAAGCGTTCTGATACTCCTGTATTCATGCAAGATTTTTTAAAAAAACTTCTTGATATGGTATTACAGTTGAAGCCAGAACAAGAACTATTAGAAAGTATTAGTGCATTTAGACGTGAATTTAAAGAACGTCCTGGTTTTGAAAAAGGTTCCCCAAAACGTGCAAACAAAATTGGACATTATCAAAGACTAGAAGAAAAACAAGGCAAAGCAAATATGCCAGGTCATGTGAGAGCAAGTATTAATTGGAACACACTAAAACGTATGAACGGCGACAAATATTCACAAGAAATTGTAGATGGCATGAAAGTGATTGTTTGTAAACTAAAACAAAATCCATTAGGATATACCAGTGTTGCATATCCTACAGATGAATTACGTTTGCCAGACTGGTTTAAAGAATTGCCATTTGATGGCGATGCAATGGAAGAAGTTATTATTGATAATAAACTTGATAACTTAATTGGTGTGCTAAAATATGATCTAGAAAGCACAAAACAAAGTACAACATTTAACAGCTTATTTGAATGGAATTGATATGAAAGTAGGATTTACCTGTTCAACATTTGATTTGCTACACGCAGGTCATATACAAATGCTTAGAGAAGCAAAAGAACAATGTGATTATCTAATTTGCGGATTACAAATGGACCCATCAAATGATAGACCTGAAAAAAATCCACCTGTACAAACTATTGTTGAAAGATATACGCAATTAAAAGGTGTAAAATATGTTGACGAAATTATTCCATATGGCACAGAAAAAGATCTAGAAGATATACTCGAAATGTATCATATTGACGTGCGTATATTAGGTGAAGAATATAGAGATAAAGAATTTACAGGTAAAGATATTTGTCGTAAACGTGATATTGATTTACACTTTAACAAACGAGATCATAGATTTAGTTCTAGTGATTTAAGAAAAAGAGTATGTGAAAATGAATAATTTTATTTTTGATGTTGATGGCACTCTTACACCAAGCCGTGGTAAAATAGACTTAGAGTTTGGCAAATGGTTTTTAGAGTTTTGTAATAACAATCCTGTATATCTTGTAACAGGCAGTGACAAACCTAAAACAGTAGAACAAGTAGGCGAACAAATTTATAATGCCGCTATTAGAGTTTATAACTGTAGCGGAAATGATACATATAGAGGCATAACAAACATATTCCAAAGCACTTGGACATTACCAAAAGAAGCAAGAGAATTTTTAACACAACACTTAAAAGAAAGTAAATTTCCACTACGCACAGGAACACATATTGAAGAACGTACTGGAATGGTTAATTATAGTGTTGTCGGTCGTGGTGCAACTATAGGTGAAAGAAAACTATATGTTAAATGGGATACTGATCACAATGAAAGAAATGACATTGCAAAAGAGTTTAAAAAGCAATTTCCTGGAATTGATGCAGTTGTAGGTGGTGATACAGGTATTGACATATACCCAATTGGTAACGATAAAAGTCAAATACTTCGTGATTTTGATATAGAAAATGACTTTATTTATTTCTTTGGTGATAAAATGGACTATGGCGGCAACGACTGGCCTCTCAAAATGAAATTTGTAACAGAAAAATGGTCAGGTAACACTATAGCAGTAGAAGATTGGCAGGACACATTTAGTCGTCTTAAAGATATCGAAAGGAACCATCACTAGTGAAAATAGGAATCGCAGGTTTTGGGTATGTTGGTCAAGCACACTACAAAGCTCTAAAGGATTACTATACTGTTTTAGTCAATGATCCAGCAAAAGAAAAATATGATGATTTGCGTCTGTGTGATGCAATAATTATTTGTGTAGCAACACCTCAAGCTAATGATGGTAGTTGTGATATGAAAAATGTATATGATGTACTTAATGATACCAAAGATGTGCCAATACTAATAAAAAGCACTATAAGTATAGAAGGATGGGAATACATAAAAAGTTTATGGCAAAATGTAAGTTTTTCACCTGAGTTTTTAAGAGCAGATTCAGCGTTAGATGATTTTAGAAAAAACAGAACTATTCTTATAGGAGGTGATAGTGTAGGTTTTTGGCAAGACATATTTTTAAATGCAATGGGGAATATCAATATTTTTTCTGCAGATCCAAAAGAATTAATATTTGTAAAGTATTTTAGGAATAGTTTCCTCGCAACAAAGGTTGCATTTTTCAACGAGATATATGATTTATGTCAAGCTTCTAATATTAATTATGAAACTGTAAGAGAACTAATTAGCATAGACGAACGTATAGGATCAAGTCACACTTATATTTCAGAAGAAAGAGGATATGGTGGACATTGTTTTCCTAAGGATATAAATGCTATATTAAAAACAGCAAATAATTTAGATAATGATCTAAATATACTTACAACAGTAAAAAAATACAACAACAAAATAAGAAAAAACCTTGACAAACAATAACTTAGGCAGTATAATAGAACAATAGGAGATTAATATGCAAGATATACTACAAGACATTGTAAGCCATACACACAGACTTGGCTTTATTACAACACTAAAAATAACAGCAGAAGCCGACACAATGATTGAAAGTATGGCAGATGACCGTAGTGTGATTATGACTGCTACTACGCATTCACCAGTAGGTGATTTTAATGGCACTTTTGGTATGCCAGATTTAGGAAAACTTGCTTATCACCTAAGTAATCCTGAATATAAAGAAAATGCTGATATTAAAGTTGTACAAGAAGATAGAAATGGCGAAACTATTCCGACACATATACACTTTGAAAATAAAAGCGGCGACTTTCAAAACGATTATCGATTTATGAATAAAGCAATAATTGAAGAAAAATTAAAAAGCGTAAAGTTCAAAGTTAATACATATGATGTCGAACTACAACCAAGCATTGCATCAATTGGTAGGATGAAACTAATGGCAGGTGCTCATGCTGAAGAAACTGTTTTTCAAGTTAAAACAGAAAATAACAATCTAAATTTTTATTTTGGTGATACAGTAACACACGCAGGTAATTTTACATTCCAAAATGATATCGAAGGTGAATTAAAACATACATGGGCTTGGCCAGTAGCACAAACACTTTCTATTTTAAATTTAGATGGTGATAAAAAAATGTCTATTACAGACCAAGGTGCAATGATGATTAGTGTAGATAGCGGAATGGCAAAATATGATTATATTTTACCTGCACAACAGAAGTAATGCTAGAACATCTTAGAAAATACATAGGACTATATCTAACGGCATTGTTGTTGCCTTTTATGTTTGGATATGGAGTAAGCGAAGAACATCCAATATGGGTTTGGTGGATAGCATTTGGATTAGTAATATTAAAAACTCCTCCTTATAGTATCAGTGACCGTTTTTGGGGAGCATACGGAAGATTATTAGATTGGGTACTTAAACCTTTGGCAAAGGCCGCACCTAAATGGCCTTGGTGGATAAGAGCATTAATAATATTAGGTTTATTATACTTTATAGAAGAAATCTTGTTAGCATCAATAGGTTATACTATGTTACCATGGCGTATGGACTTTAGTTAATATGAATAATGACTTAACTACAGAACAAAAAGACTATGCTGTATTTTTACCAAGTATAAGTGGATTCTATGCAACATTTATAGGCAAGCAAAGGTATGGAGAATATGTTGATCCAAATCGAGTTCCTGCTGGATTGCATACTGTAGAAGGGTTAAATTTTTTAAATCCAAAAGATGGTGCATTTCAATATAAATGGGCTTTATATAGTGCAGGTCATGCAGATTTAGATATAAACAAACACGTTGAAAAAGAAGATATGATAAGAAAACGTGATCGTAATACTTCGTGGTTGTTAGGTGATTCAGGAGGCTTCCAAATTGCTAAAGGTCTTTGGGAAGGTGATTGGAAAAATCCTGGTTGTCCAAAAGCACAGAAAAAAAGAGAACTTGTAGTAAATTGGATGGAAGAATATATGGATTATGGAATGATGCTGGATATTCCAACTTGGACATTCCAAGATCCTAAAGCGGCAAAAGCAAGCGGTATTTACAGTTATCAAGATGCGGTAGATGCAACACATATTAACGCTGACTATTATATGAAGAATAGACGTGGAAATTTTAAAGTCTTAAATGTTTTGCAAGGTACAAATCACAAAGATGCAGATAGCTGGTATGAAGAATTTAAAGTATATTGTGATCCAAAAAAATACCCAGATACACATTTTAATGGATGGGCAATGGGTGGACAAAATATGTGTGATGTTCATCTTATATTACATAGGTTAGTAAATCAAATACATGACGGCTTACTTGAAGAAGGTCTACATGATGTAATGCATTTTCTCGGTACAAGTAAATTAGAATGGGCAGTTTTGCTAACAGATATACAAAGAGCAGTGCGTAAATATCATAATCCTAATTTTATGATTACATATGATTGTGCTTCACCTTTTCTTGCAACTGCAAATGGGCAAGTTTATCACACTATACGTATTGAGGATAGAGGTAAATGGAGCTATATGATGGGTCCAAGTGCTGATGATAAAAGATATTCTGCTGATACAAGATTGTTTAGCAATGGTGTTGTTAATGATGAAGTTTTTGAAGCATTTGAAGATTCTCCTATAAGTAAACATTGTACTATGAAAGACATTTGCATTTACAAACCAGGTGATTTGAATAAAGTTGGTAAAGAAGGTAAAACAAGTTGGGATAGTTTTAGTTATGCTTTACAAATGGGACACAATGTTTGGATGCACATAGAAAGTACACAAAGAGCCAATAGAGAATATGATAATGGTAAATATCCATATATGCTTATAGACGAGAGATTTGACAGAGTAGAATTTAAACAAGTAGTAGACGAAATTTTTAGTTTAAAAGACAGACAAAAAAGTCTAAAACTAATACAAGATTATTCAAACTTTTGGATGCAAGTTATAGGCACAAGGCTAAATGTAGGCAAAAAAACAGTAAACGCAAGCACAAAATTTTCAGAATTATTTGAGGAGAAATAATATGGATGATACGGATAAACTACTTGATAGATTAGAAGAACTCCGTACAAAGCACAAAGAGCTTGACAAACATATAAAAAAATTATATAATACTTCTATAACAGAAGAACTACGTAAGCTCAAAACTGAAAAACTATGGTTAAAAGACGAAATATATAGAATAGAACGACAACTAATAAGCGAAGGCGTGTATGTCAATGGATATCACGGAAAAAACACTTAGATTACAAGCATTAGAATTATCGCTTGAAGATCTTGATAAAATTATCGAAAATATGCAAAATAAAAACTATCCCAGCGAACAAATAAATGAATATATAAAAAAACGTTGGGATACTTGGAATGAAATCTACAAAGTAAAACAAGCATAGGCAATTTATGAAACGTGATTATGATAATGGTATTAATGAAGATGTAAATTTTTTTATTGGTACAGAAGTTGAACATACTGCAATGTTTGGCAAAAAAACACTATTTGTAGTTGGACTACAAAACTACGAAGATATTATAACTTATGCAACAAATGGAATAAAACATATTTACATTGGTGCAAATATGAGTTTCACTCCTGACAATGCATATGATGAAATGATTTTTCCACTTTTAAAAGAAGGATATTGGGTCACACTGGATTTTGACATTAAAGATGTTGAATGGGTATTAGAGGCAGGATATACAGAATACAATAGATTTATTCCTATGATTAGTGCAAAACTACCATATATTAGTCAGCTAGGTTATAATGCTTGTTTGAAGTTGGATGATAAAGATTTTGATGCTACAAATCCAGGTGTATGGGTGCATCAAATGCACGACCTAAAAGAGAAGGCTGTGTTTACTGATTGGTCTAAATATACCAGAGACGAGATAATTGGTTGACAAAATGGACGGAGAACGTTATTATGAGTATATGCTCAGAAGATATAGAGAGGAAAACAATAAAATGACAAAAGCATTGGAAAATGCAAAACGTAGTATTTGGGTAACATTTCAAAAAGAAGGTATACATAAGTATCCAGCGGCATTAGAAGATCCTAAACTTGCAACAGGTGATGAATATGATGTAAGTTTTTTAGGATATCCACATCGTCATACATTTTATTTTAAAGTACAAATACAAGTGACTCACAACGATAGAGATATTGAATTTATTCAATTCAAACGTTGGTTAGAAAATCTTTACAAAGATGATGTATTACAATTAGATTATAAATCTTGTGAAATGATTGCAGACGATTTATATCAACATATAAATTTGAAATATCCAAATAGATTTGTTGTTATTGATGTAAGTGAAGACAACGAGAACGGATGTCAAATTGTCTATCCATAGTAAAAAGGAATATTCGGAGATGAGTATAAAAAATCCGGTAGTAAATAAAATTTTTAACGATCTTGAAGAGCTACATAACTTTTGTAGAACTGAAGGTTATCCATTTAACGAAGCAGACTTGTATAAGTCAGATGCTAGGGTTTGGCAAGCTTTCCAAAAGTATAAAAATTGGATACGTGCCAAAAACCGCAACAGAGGAAGGCGATAATGAGAAAACTGTTTTATATGGGCTTAGAGCCTTATGAAGGCAGATATACATTACAATTAGAAGAATGGTCTCGCAGAACTTTTCAAAGGCGTAATATTGACTGGTTAAGTGTCCCAGGCACAACAATAGATAATACAAAGTCTATACAAGTTGGACAGGTATTAGATGCACACGGAAGAAGTTATTTTTCTATGTCGCAAATGATGAATCTCGTACAAATGATGCGTAATGGTGAAGTAACAGGAGAAGATGTTATCTTCTTTGAAGATATGTTTCAACCTGGTATGGAGTCATTGCCGTATATTATGGATCAAATACCAGCAGAGGATAGACCAAAAGTATGGATTCGTTGTTTAGCACAGGCAGTTGATCCAGATGATTTTGTACACGTTTGGGGTATGAGCAAGTGGATGAGCTTGTATGAAGAAATGTGCAATGAGTTTGTTACAGGCGTGTTAGCAAGTAATGAAGAAATGGTTGCACATATGAAAATTGCAAATTGGAAAGCACCAATCTATAACATAAGTGGACTAGCTTTTGATAAACTCGAAGTTCAGCTAAGAGTAGGTGAAATAAAACCTTGGGAAGAACGTGATAATAGAATAGTTTTTGCCGCTAGATTTGATCAAGAAAAGCAACCAGACTTTTTTATGGATCTTGCAGAAAAGCATGAATTTGTAGATGGCATGAAATTTGCTATTGTACAAGGTGGACCGCTAAGAAGTAATAATCCAAAATATGTTGAACGTGCAAGAGAACTTGCAGACAGAGGTGTTATCGAAATATTTGAAAATCAAAAGAAAAATGATTATTACAATATTTTAAATAGCAGTAAAGTATTATTTAATTGTGCATTACAAGATTGGACAAGTAATACTGTAAGTGAAGCAGATGCTTTGGGTTGTAATGTATTATTTCCTGCATATAGAAGTTTTCCAGAAATATTTGCAAACTGTCATGAACGTATGTATATTCCTTGGAGCATTACTGATGCTTTTAATAAATTAGGACACTTGGTCCAAACTCCACATAGAGATATTGGTAAAATAAGTGATTGGACTAGTGCAACTATTGATCGGTATATTGATATTATGCAAGGCAATGGTGAACAATGGCGTAGAGATACAAATCGATACAGAGATTATGTAGCGGAGACAAAATATTGAAAGTATTAGTCACAGGTTGTAACGGTTATATTGGCAGTCATGTAGTTAAATTACTTGCTGAAAAAGGACATACAGTTACAGGCTGGGATATTAATATTCACGGCGAACATAATAATGTAGAACATTTTATGCATCAACATGAAAATATTGACGTAACTAATATTTTGCCTAGAAAAAGTTATGATGCAGTAATCCATTTAGCCGGTAAAGCGGTAGTTCCAGAAAGTATTAAACAACCTACAGAATACTATCGTGTAAATGTAATGGGCACCGCAAATATGATTGAAAATATAGATACAGATCATTTTTTATTTGCAAGTACAAGTAGTGCTTGGGAAATGGCATCTCCATATGCTAGAAGCAAAGTAGGTGCAGAAGATGTAATAAAGGAGAAAGCAAATGGTTATACCATATTTAGATTCTTCAACGTTAGTGGTACTGACGGAGTTAACCGTCAGTTGGGTGATGCTACTCATCTTATCCGTGTTGCTTCTCTTGCTTCTGTTGGCAGATTACCAGAAATAAAAGTTTATGGAACAGATTATGATACAAGAGATGGAACTTGTATACGTGATTACATACACGTGGTTGATTTAGCAAACGCAATAATAAAAGCAGTAGAAACAGGTCCACAAAATACTCCTTATGAATGTTTAGGCAGTAATACAGGATTTTCTGTCATAGAAGTGTTAGATACTATGCAAAAGGTGACAGGTAAAAAATTAAAAATTGTTGAAGCTCCTAGAAGAGAAGGAGATGCAGTAATAAGTATAGTAGATGAACTATCTAATTTTGTTACTTTAACAAAATCTATTGAAGATATGTGTTTAGATCAATATAATTTAGAAAGGAGTAAAAATGCATTCTAGTGAATTAAAAGAACAAGATAATATCTATTGGATGGTATTACGTGGAATTGAATATTTAGACGAAGGAGAATTTTTAGAAGGAATTATGTGGTTTGAAGATACTGCAAAACACGTTCTAAATGATATCGACGAATGGCCTGAGCGTCCTGAAATGCTTGATGATTGTAGAGAAATTCAAGAAATGATCCAAAATGAAGATTGGCCAGGCGTTTTGGAAAATATGGAAAAACTACGAGGACATATGGAAGCATTAGGGTATATATAATGAGCAAGTCAATGGCGCCAGATGAAAGTGGTTATGGTTATTATGAAAGCGATAATGGAACTATAACTATTACCACACAAGATACACAAGATTATACTTTCCATAAAAATACATATAGTATTGACGATACTGTTACTGTATCCTTAGATACCGATAATACATTTTCTATTTCTGATAAGTATGATCCAATGTATGATATAAATATTAATTCATTACCAAAAGAAGAATTTGTAGATGAATTACCCGATATTAAAAAAATTAATGAAATGTGTAAAGATTATCCTGCACTTGATAAAGTTTATGAACAATTTAAAACAATATATCATATGGTACACCAAGATTATGCAGGAAAGAAAAAAATTAAAGGTTAATTATGCATCACACTGTTGAAGATTTAATTAGGCGTATTAATGTTATGCACGAGAAAGCAATATTACTCCACAGAACTAGAAATCAATATAGTAAAGCATCTGGTAAAGCTTATGATATTTTAGCTTGTAAAAACTTAATTAATGATATACAAGCATTAGCACTTAGTATAGCTTATGATAAAGGTGACCCAGACGAAATAAAAACAGAAATGGAATATAATGATTAAAAAACATTATTATAGTTGGCAAGACATTGAAAATATGTGTGTTAACATTGTAAAACAGATGTATAAAGATAACTTTTATCCTGACTATATATTAGGACTTACTAGAGGTGGTAATATTCCTGCGTCAATAATTAGTAATATGATGGATATTCCTTGTGAAGCAATGAAAGTCAGTTTTAGGAATGATGATAGGGTAGACACAAACTTTTGGTTAAGCCGATATGCAACAGATAATAATATCCTTATTGTAGATGATATTAATGATACTGGTGCAACATTTAATTGGATTTGGAACGATTGGGATTTAAAAAATCGCAAACATAAAGTTAAATTTTCTGCGTTAACAGAAAATTCTGCTAGTGATTTTGGTAATGTTGATTATCATGTACACGAAGTAAACAAAGCCGAGGAAGATATTTGGTTAGTTTATCCTTGGGAAAAAGTAGGAGATTATGAATGATTATTTTTGCTATTGGTTATGCAATAATGTTTTTTAATGAAGGGTTTGTAATCATGCGTCATGTAAGCCCTTGGTTTGCAAATAAACGTAAATTATTACATATGAGATTTGGACAAAAAAAGGTAAAACGTATACATGGAATAACCGATTGGACTTGGATAATTTTGATAGCATTAGGCATTTATTTAGATTTCGAAAACTGGAAAATATATGCTACACTTGTGTTTGCATATTGGAGTGCAGTTGCAGTAATGATATATCTACCAATGCTAATTAGAAAATTACTCAAAAAAGAGACAGGATATGTAAAATGAGCAAACTAAAAGAACTTACATGGGAAAACCATCAAAAAGCTGAAAGAAAAGCAGTAGCTAGAAAACTTATAAAAGGAATGCCACCTCATGAATACCATACATTCCTTTATAATCAATATGTTCAATATGCGGCTTTGGAAAGCGTTGCCAGAACAGCAGGTGTCCTTGATGGTATTGAGGATATATGTAGAGCTCCTGGTTTCCGTGCAGACATGGAAGAACTAGAAGACGAACACGGAATTGAACGAAATGGTGAACAGTTATGCGATGTTGTTCCTGAATATGTAGATTATGTAACAAAGTTAGATAATGAAGGATTACTAGCTCATATTTATGTAAGGCATTTTGGTGAATTACACGGTGGACAAATGATTAAAAAACGTGCTCCTGGAAAAGGAACTGTGTATAATTTTAACAATCCAGAAAAAATTATAAGTGAT
>CEUV01009147.1_pt1 | contig 11362 bp, 13 predicted proteins | sample 356401 | NCBI WGS metagenome assembly CEUV01 (sample SAMEA2622710, study PRJEB7988) | marine metagenome | isolation source: saline water (ENVO:00002010), including
ATAGTAGGTTTACCCACTGTTGAATAAGCCATACCTGCAGCAGTAAAGCTACTCATTGCTCCAGCTTCAGATATTCCTTCTTCTAAAATTTGGCCGCTTTCAGATTCTTTATAGCTTAATAGTAATTGCGAATCAACGGGTGTGTAAATTTGGCCTTGAGCATTGTATATTTTGAATTCTGTAAACAAAGCTTCCATTCCAAACGTTCTAGCTTCATCAGGTACTATAGGAACTACAAGGTTCCCAATCTTGTCATCTTTCATAAGATTTCTAAGTAATCTTACAAATGCCATCGTGGTAGAAACCTCTTGTTCTTTCGGTGTCCCTTTATCAAACTCTGTAAAAGCGCTATCTTTAGGCATATGAAATCCACTGTATGTACTTTTTCTTGTTGGTAAGTAGCCGCCCAGCGCGTTGCGTCTATCTCTGAGGTATTTTATTTCTTCACTGTCAGAAGATGGTTTGTAGTAAGGCATTTCTTCAAGTTCAGAATCTGTAAATGGAATTTCTAGTAAATCTCTAAAATATGCCCAGTCAGACTTTTCCAGTGATTTCTTTTGGTGAGTCATGTTACGTGCTTCAAATCCCTTGCCCAGAGCCCATCCTTTTACGGTTTTAGCCAGAATTACTGAGGGCTGTCCAATGTGTTTCGTAGCCTCATTGTACGCTGAGAATAGCTTTACTGAATCGTGGCCGCCTCTTCTCAATTTAGTTAGTGCTTTATCATCTAAATGTTCAACTAATTTTTTTAACTCATTTTCAGGTCCAAAAAAGTTTTCTCTTATGTAATTTCCAGTTGAAGCTGCTAAATTTTGAAAATCTCCATCTACAGTATTTTCCATTTTACGCAGTAAATGTCCCATTTCATCTTTCTGCAATAGTTCATCCCAGTCTCTCCCCCAAAGAACTTTAAGTACATTCCAACCGGAACCTCTAAAGATTGCCTCAAGCTCTTGAACTATTTTCCCATTTCCTCTTACGGGACCATCTAATCTTTGTAGGTTACAATTGATTACAAATGTTAAATTATCTAATTTTTCTCTGTGAGCTAAGTGTAGGGCATGTAGAGTTTCCGGTTCATCACACTCACCGTCTCCTAAGAATGCCCATACTCTGCTTTTGGATGTGTCGGCAATTCCCCTCTCGTGTAAATAACGTAGGAATCTTGCATGGTATATAGCATTTGTAGGCCCTAGTCCCATTGATACAGTAGGAAATTCCCAAAAGTCTGGCATTAATCTTGGATGTGGATAACTGGATAAGCCATCAGTAAAAGCTTCTCTTCTGAAGTGATCTAGTTGATGTTTTGTAAGTCTTCCTTCTAAAAAAGCTCTCGAATAAATTCCAGGGGATGAATGCCCTTGATAGTAAATGAAATCTCCAATTCCATTTTCTTTTCCCTTAAAAAAATGGTTAAATCCAACCTCATACAGGCTTGCAGCCGATGCATATGTAGAGATATGGCCTCCAAGTCCAGCAAAATTCTTGTTTGCCTTAGAAACCATCATTGCTGCGTTCCACCTAATAATTCTTCTTATTTTCTTTTCTATAGCTTCATCACCAGGGTAGTTAGATTCGGATTCAGGAGGAATAGTATTAATATACGGACTATTTGTTAACAACGGTATTGAGATATTTCTAGTTCTGGCCTCTCTTATAAGTGTTTGTAAAAGATATCTTGCTCTTTCTTCACCCTTAAGATCAATTATGGCAGCGATTGATTCAATCCACTCTTCAGTTTCTTGTGGGTCTCTATCAGGTAATTGTTGTCGGTATCCTTTTTCCATTATTATTAATCCTGCAACATGTTTGTATTGATGTGTTTATTTAACTCTTTTTTATCTTTTCGATTTGTACTTTGAATATAGGATATCAATAATGGAAAGTAAACAGAAGCTTCTCCCCAGATCATTACCTCATCCATGTGGCTATCATTTTTCCCCCAAGATATGGCCTCTTTTAATGTAGATCCAGACAAACCACCGTCTCTTGAATCTGCAGTACTTATTTGAATTCCAAAACTGTGCTTCTTAACATTGTACCCAAGCATTTCAGCCATAACAACAGAGTCCTGGGAATAATTTTTTGGTACTCCGCCACCTACTACCACTAATCCTGAATCTCCGGAAATGTTTTTCATCATGGCAATTTCTCTTAAATCCTTGATTGAATCGATACTTACACTATTTTCTTCCTCAACTTGGTTCATTGCAAGGCCAATTCCTATTGAGCAATCGTTAATGGCAGGAATAAAAATAGGTACATTCATCTCATATGCAGCTTGCATTACGCTATCCTGTGAATCTTCAGCTCCAGACAACCATCGTCCACAAATGTACATAAATTCTCTACTTGAGTAATTTCCGGGTTTCATTTCCTTTGCAATTTTTTTATATGTTAAATCTACGTGTTGTAACTCAAGTTCATCTAAAACATGATCGTATATTCTGTCTATCATTAAACTCTGAAGTTTTCTATCATCAACTTGTTTGTTTAGTACATAGTGCCTGTAACCTAGCGCTTCAAGCATATCTTGCTCAAATAAAGCACCTGTGCAAACCAAGCAATCTACTAAATTATTTCTAACTGAGTCTATAACCAGTTGGCGTAATCCAGCACTAAATATACTTCCAGCTAAAGACCATATTATCGTTGCCTTTCCTTCTAGCTTTTTTTTGTAAAGTTTTGCGCCAGTCCCTATTTGACGAGCTTGAAAACTACTTTTGCTAAAGGCCTCTATTAATTCATAAGAATTTTTTATATCATCAAATGTAATATGCTTAACTTCTTCGCTTAGTATTTCATTTCTTTGTGATATCTGTTCATCCGTGAATTGGGATGTTGGCTTCTGGGGGAAAAGATTTTTTTTCATATTAATTCTCCATTATAATTAATTTACTTTTTTCTCTTATTCGAAGTGCCTTAATTCTATTTTTTTTTAAGTTTAATAATATTTCTTTATCGTTCGTAGCAATCAAATAACCTTTTTTTGCAGATTCTATCAGCAAGTCATCAGCATATCCTATTCCTATGTCGATTGATTTAATTTTGGAGCAGAACGCAAGGGCTGCAATACTTTGTTTAGTTTTCAACTTTTTTAATTCGTTAATGACACACGTTGGTATTCTTATTTCATAGTCTGGTACAACTCGTGCTACAGCCTCTCTGAAGTCTATGCCTCCATTAAATGTCCAAAGTATTATGTTTGTGTCTGGTAATACAATTTTCATTCTTCAATAGTACCGTAACCTATCAGATGCCATTTACCATCCGCTCTTCTGCTAAGAGCTATTCTTTGACCTACAGGTGCACAAACTGGTATTGTTAATTTGATGTCTACTATGTTGCCTTTTACTGTGACTGGGACTCCAACGGTAGTACGCGTGCCTACTGTAATCATTAATGGTTCTTTAGTTTTTATTTCATCCATGTCTTTAACGTTCTTAGTTCCGACAACTCTCTCTAACAATGTGGCATTTACGTTAAATCTTTCCCAAACCGGAGGTAAGGTTTCAGGCTTACCAATAACATTTCCTAGTAATGAATCTGATTTAGTAATCGAAGGATCTAGACTAGTTCCAATGGCTACCAGTCCTCCTGGTTTGATTTCTTTTCTTGAAGTACCGCTATGAAGCGTAGTTACTTTCGTTTTTATTGGCTCTAATCCCTTCTTTGTATTTCTTCCTGGCCTTATCTCTATACTATCACCAATCTTAATTTTACCTTTTTTGATAGTGCCTCCTAAAATTCCACCTTTAATATTTTTAGGTAGTGTTCCGGGTTTGTTAATATCAAAAGAGCGTGCAATGTCCATTTGAAAGTCATCATCTGTATTTTTATTTGGAGTTGGGAAAAGAGTTTCAATAACCTCAATTAATAGGTCAATGTTTTTATTATGGTGTGCAGATACAGGAATAATCGGTGCATTTTCTAAAAGTGAACCTCTCAAGAACTCTTTAATTTCATTGTAAGATTCGAGAGCTCTTTCTTTGGTACATATATCAATCTTACTTTGAACAACTATGAATTTGTCGAAGCCCATTATTTCGAGAGCTGAAAGATGCTCTCTAGTTTGTGGTTGTGGGCATTTTTCGTTTGCAGCTATGATTAAAATTGCAGCATCCATTATTGCAGCTCCGCTTAGCATTACAGCCATCAGTGTTTCGTGACCGGGAGCATCAACAAAGCTTACAGTTCTTAGGTGCTCATTTTTTGCATTTTCATAATTCTTTAAATTCGGTTTGGAAGTATAAGTTACGTTCTTTTTTTCAGTAACTTTATAAAATTCAGCATCGGCATAACCCAACTTAATAGAGATTCCTCTCTTTAATTCTTCACTATGTTGATCTGTCCATTTCCCAGTAAGGGCTTGTGTAAGGGTGGTTTTTCCGTGATCTACATGCCCTACCATTCCGATATTTATTTCGGCTTGGGGGGCAGTGCTCAAATTAAGCCTCCTCTGGCTGTAGTAACTCCTCTATGGATTTTGGACCATATTCAATAACCTTTAGATTAATTTGTGAAACTTCGCTGTTCAAATTTCTTCCTCGTATCAACTTCCTGCGTCTTTGACCATCTTTAACAGGATGAAAACCTACCGATTTTCTCATTAAAATCTTTCGTCTCTGATTTCCATCTATGTCTCCTCTAAGCGGGACACCAGAATTATCTGATCCTCCGGTTATTTTTAATCGATATCCAGGTAAATCCAAGAAAATTCCGTCAATTTCTTCGCCCACAGATTTTCCAACAAGAGCGTTAGATTTATCTTCTGCGAGAACTTTCTGGTAAGCTTTCTTTTCTTTCGGGTCAGCTATAACTGTTTTGAATTCTGCCATTTAACTCCTCAGTTGTATTGACGCACAAATGCTAATATTTAAAGAATCGTCTCAAAGTAACATTAATATACTGAGTAATTACATATCCTGTATGAGCCTACTCGTTATTGCCATTGATCGAGACAATGATCTGGGTAGGAAGACAGGGATTCGCAGTCCAGTTTTGGGTCGTGAAGCTAACATTAGAGCCAGTCTCGAACTAGGGCTCTCTGACCCTGAAGAAAGTGATACTAACACAATGCTTGCAGCTATAAAAACATATGATCAGTTGCTAGAAAAAGGTAAAAAGGTTGAAGTAGTTACAATTTGTGGAGATGTCAGAGTCGGTACGAAGTCTGACATGAAGATAGCTAACACTCTTGATCAAGTGATTTCCAAAACAGGAGCTAAAAGAGCAATTCTTGTTAGCGATGGTGCGGAAGATAGGGAGCTAGAACCTATCATACGTTCGCGTCTCCGTATTGACTCTACTAGAATGGTTGTTGTCCAGCAATCAAGGCCGATTGAAGATACTCTTTACACTATAGTACACAAGATGGAAGATCCTAAAATTCAAAGGCAGTTCATACTTCCTATGGCACTAATAGCTTTAGCCTGGGGTTTAGCCAGTTTACTAGGGTCTTCTGAGATAGCTTCAGGGGCTATTTGGGTAATATTAGGAGGGTATTTGCTAGTTAAAGTTGCAGGCTGGGAAGAGGCAATTAAAAAGTTTTATTCCGATTTACTAACAGTTACGAGTGAAAGAGTTCCTCTCTATTCTTACGCATGGCTAATTGCAGCCTTGATGATGATAGTTGGTCTTACAAGGGGTCTTGACCAAATGCAAGAAGCAGCTAATGTTGGCGGAGGAATTTTGGGGATGGTTCTTGCATTTCTGTCATTAGATGGTATTCTTTTACTGTTTTTGTTTGCATTAGTTATTATTGAAGTTGCACGCACAATAGATACTTACTTGCGCGACGGAGTTTTCAATATCAATATCGTTAGATTCATTTTTACTGTTGCAAGTATGGGTCTTATTTTCGCAGGGATCGTGGAGATTGTCGATGACATATTCGTTAAAGATAATTTCAATTCAGAAAATGTCACTTACATTCTTAGTGGGTTAATTCTACAATTTATTGGTTTGTTGGTTCATGACAGTATCCGTGGAAGAGTGGATGACGTATCTGTTGCATCCGAAGAATAATTAATGTCTACTTGTGAAGTATTACGGATAGGTCACCGGCCAGAACGAGATAAGCGTATTACTACTCATGTTGCACTGACAGCTAGAGCATTCGGCGCTTCGAGGATTTACCTTTCTAATCCCGATAGTCGTGTAATAAGTTCCGTCGAGGAAGTTGTTGACAAGTTCGGCGGAGACTTTTCTATAGAATCTACCTCCAATCCTAAAAAAGTTGTATCTTCTTCGAATTTACTTATTGTTCACTTGACAATGTTTGGTTTACCTATTGATACTAAAGTGGATGATATAATAAATGAAGGTAGAGACATACTCTTCATCGTTGGAGCTGAGAAAGTACCAGCTTGGGTCTTTGAGTTGTCTGATTATAATATTGCAATTGGTAATCAACCACATTCCGAAGTGGCAGCTCTTGCGATTGCCATGAACAAATTATATCCAAAAAGATACAATGCTGAGTTCGATGGAAAGATATCAGTAATACCTTCAGCTACTCATAGAGAGATGAAAGGCTCTAGTTAGATTCACTGTCTTGTAGTTTTGTCATCACTATATCGATAAAAGACATTTTAATCTTACCTTTTCGATCCTTTCGTGGAACTTCTTCAGTTCCAATTTCAACATTTTCCACTTCAACTTTTATTTCTCTGCTGAATCTATTTTTAAATTGTTCAGCTACATTAACTGCATTTGAGATTGATTTCCCTCTTGCCTTCAAATGTACTTTTTCAATCTCATCTCGACTAAAGTAAGACATCATGTCTGGAAAATAAAGGAAGGGATCTTCGTGTCCAATGAATATTGTACCCGTCTTGCCTTCAACTTTTTTATTGATTCTAAATCTTCTCTTTGGCCTTGAAGTTTTATTATTTTTTTTGGTATTTTCTTTCTTTTCATTACCTTTCTTTTCAGCCATAAATTAATAATTGATGTAGGTATATATTGCTAATCAAAGCTTTCGCCAGTCCATTTATAGTCTATTCGCCTATAAAATATTAGACTAAATAATGATAAAACTCCACATATAATAGATAATGCAACTAGAATTGTCGAGGGTCTGTGATTTATTGCTAAACTTAGTATAGTCATAGCAATCATAGGAGGCACAGATATCAAAAAGAATTTAATGAAAACAAATGCATCAAATAGGGCTGAATTAGTTTTTAATCCTGTTGACATTGCAGTGTAATTGACTATGTAAATTCCAACGGTTATCATTACTATCAATCCAATAGGGAGCAAATTTAATTCGTTGCTCATGTAAGAAATAATGGCCATAAAAACAAGTGGAATCCACCAAGTTATAGTCCCAAATAGAAATAATCTTGCTCTTATTATGTCCGATACTTGTATGGGTAGCGTTGAATAAAAGTGGGGAGTGTCTATAGAATTTAACCAAGAATACAGCATGGTTCCAAAAAATCCTATCATTACTCCATAAAAAATGGTGTTAAAATCAATCTGAATTGGTAGTCCTCGATCAAGAAACCAATTCATAAATGTTAGGAATCCAAGAGGAAATAGGAATGAAAAGAACATTTTTGTTCCAGTTTTACTTCTTTCTAAATCTATTCTCTCTTTTGCAATAATTCCGGGCATACTCATTTTGTTTGCCCAGTAATACTTTTGGCTATATTCTTTAAATCTATTTTTGTATCCTATTATATTTATGCTGCTCGTGTTGCTGTGCTCTTTAATATTCAAAGTTGCAATAGAAGATAATGCAATTGGAACTATCATTCCTACAACAAGCATACGCATATCTCTGTGTAAATACCAGTCAAGACTTCCGGTTATTTCGTATTTGTAGAAAATGGCAGAATAGCAAATTATGAAGAGCATGGCTGAGAAAATTGTTTGACCTAAGGAAACTCTGTAAAAACTTGAAATGTAATATGAGAATGAGATTCCAGTGCAAAATGAGATGTAAAGTGTAGTGCTAAAAATTAATAAATTTGCTAGACTGATGTCCGTGTAAAAGGTTCCCATAATTGCACCTAATAAAGCAGGTATCATTGTGAACAAAGTATAAAATATAATTTCTTTACAAAAATATAAAAATGTAATCTTCCTTTGTGTTATTGGCTGTGTTGAAGAAAGTCCTAGTATCAACCCGAAGTATCCAAATATTCTTTCTAGAAATTCATTCCCGAAAAAGGCTAGAGACCCTGCAAAAAGGCCATAAAATATTGCAGAAATGTGGAGTATTTGTAAGTAGTCATTATAGCCCATATCCTCTATCATAACGTCTGAAAATAGTATTGAAATTAAACCAGTAATGAGCACTAATACAGGGAACGAAAAAAATCCTCTTCCACTTGCAAAACTAGTATTTAATCGGACTTCTTCTTGAAGCATTCGAATTAAAATTAGTCCATTCATTTAACAATCTCATGAAATAAATCTTCAAGGGTAAGGTTCTGTTTTCTTAAATCACCAATATTAATAAGTGATTGTATCTGACCTTGATGTATAATAGCAGCTCTATCGCACAATCTTTCAGCATTCTCGAGCAAATGAGTATTGATAAAAACAGTCCCTCCTTTTTTTACGTATTCTTTAAGCCATTCCCTAACTTTGGCTTGAACTAAGGGATCAAGATTTATGAAGGGTTCATCGAGGAACATTAGCTTGGTCTCGGATATGAATGCTGAGGACAACATTACTTTTTGTTTTTGACCTCTTGATAAATTTCGACAAACTCTTCCTTCCATTGTTTCTAGTTCAAAAAATTCAAGCCAATAATCTATATTCGAGTCTGGAATTTGCCTTATATTTACTACTAATTCCAATACTTCTCGAGGTGTTAAAAAGCTAGGAGGGGATTCCTGTTCCGGGACTATTGAAATTTTAGGTTTAATGGTTCTAAAATTACTAAATGTATCCATTCCAAAGACATCGGCTCTACCTTTTGATGATTTTAACTGACATGTGAGGATTTTCAGAAGAGTTGTTTTACCTGCACCGTTTGGGCCCAATAATCCAAAAAATTCCCCTTCACTTACTTCTAAATTTATTTTTTTTAGAGCTTCAACTTCATCATAGTTTTTTGAAAGATTACTACACGTGATTACAGACATTTTAGGTAAACATTTTTTTTATAGTTCTAGAGATTATTCCCTCATCTTCAGTATCTACTTTTGGCTCCTCTTTATCTTTTCCAAAAACAGTTTTCCTTAAAAAGTACATATTATCTTCGTAACTTAGGGTTTCTTTGCCTATCAATCTCATGGGTAGAGGTAACATTTCCCATGTTTTTTCAATTATACTTTGATATTTCTTATCATCATTGATATATGAAAAACCCTTACTTGCAATACCATTCATCGATGAAATTACAACTTGTGTCGCTATGTTCAAAGCTACCGAATCAACTTTGTCTTTTGCCATCCCTGAGACTGCTGATGCTGAATTATTTAGCTCTTTTCTTATTTCTTTCGCGTTATTATTTATTTTGTTCTTGATATCTTCCAGCATAAGTCACTAACAGATTTATGTTAATTAAATCTCTCCCTGTCTCAACTATTCACAATGATAATTTTTGTAGACCAATTCTATTATTAATTCGTCTTTCCAGAGGTATTCTAAGCGGGGGTCGCATAGCCAGGCCAATTGCGCTGGGTTTAGGTCCCAGTCCTTAGTGGTACGAGGGTTCAAATCCCTCCCCCCGCACCATCAATATACTACAATAAACTTTAACTATTTCCTACCTTGTGTAAACTATGTTTGGAGGGATAGAGCTCGGAGGCACAAAATGCACTTTGGCAGTGGGAGAATCTCCAAACAATATTATTTCAAAAAAAATTATTAGTACTAGTGATCCAGAAAATACTTTTTCTGAAATTTATTCTTTCTTCAGTAATTTTCCGTTAAAGAAGCTCGGTGTGGGCTCATTTGGACCAGTCGTTTTAAACCCAGATTCACAAAAATTTGGTACAATTGTTGCTGAAAGTAAAGACGGCTGGAAAGGTGTTAATGTTGTCAATTATTTGACGAAAATTTGTTCGGATGTCTCAATTGATACTGATGTGAATGTCGCAGCAATCGGTGAGTATACATATGGATTAGAAGACAAATGTCAAACTCTAGTCTATGTTACAGTAGGAACCGGTATAGGTGTTGGTGTACTTTTAGATGGGATGCCTTACAAGGGTAATTTTCATTTGGAAGCTGGACACATGAGGATTCCAAATACACATAATTATTCTGGTGTATGTAATTTACATGGAGACTGTTGGGAAGGATTGGCAAGTGGTCCATCAATGAAGGCTAGATGGGGCGTAGATCCTGTAGATTTGCCAAAGAATCATGAGGCTTGGGCTATCGAAGCTAAATTGTTGTCACTGGGTCTCATAAATATAATAAGTACTTATTCTCCAGAAAAAATTATTGTGGGAGGGGGAGTACTGTCCCAAGAGCATCTGCTTTCAATGATAAGGAGTAACATAGCTATACTTTGGAACAACTTCACTCCTTTAGGTGATCTTTCCGATCTAATTACTAAGCCAGTTTTAGGAAAGGATTCAGGAATAATTGGTGCATTATCATTAGTATGTTGATTTGTGGTGGTCCCGCCCAGATTTGAACTGGAGTCTATACCACCCCAAGGTACAAGGATGCCAAGCTACCCCACGGGACCTTGAGAATAAATCTGCAATATGTTAAAAAAATTAATCGTACGGAAGTAATTCGTCAATCAAATCTAAGTGCGATACGTAGATTTTACGACAACAGTATCTCTCTATTCCTAAATCGTCCATAACTTTGGCTGGATCCTCCCCATTCTCTTGTCTTTCGACAAACTCCTCGTAAGCTCCTCCAACTACTTTGTTGCAACTGAAACATCGGACTGGTACTAACATTTTTAGATCACCTGTATGACTTTTGCCTCTTTTTCCTTGCTCCGCGTCCCAGTGGATGCTTAGGTTCTTTACGTCTGGTGTCATTTACTAAAAGGGCACGATCATAACTCTGGAATAGGTTTTGTAAATCTTCGTCTCCGAACCACTCGATAATTCCTCTAGCGATGGCAGTTCTGGTAGCTTCGGCTTGCCCCATTACGCCGCCTCCTGCTACACTAACATTAATGTCGACACGGTTTTTTTGCTTACCAGCTAATTCTAGAGGTTCTTGAATTTTTAATCTTGCTAACTCTGGTTGGTAGAATTCAACAGGCTTATTATTAATTCTCACACGTCCCTTTCCAGACTTAAAAGTAGCTCGTGCGATAGCTGTTTTTCGCTTACCACTAGTATGAATCACTTTTGCCATTTTAGAATTTAGCTCCTAGTATCTTGGAAACTTCACCGAGTGATACATATTTAGTATTATCATTCAT
>CEUV01018278.1_pt1 | contig 11337 bp, 7 predicted proteins | sample 356401 | NCBI WGS metagenome assembly CEUV01 (sample SAMEA2622710, study PRJEB7988) | marine metagenome | isolation source: saline water (ENVO:00002010), including
TTAATAATATCCATAGTTGCCATTGCCAAACCAGCACCATTTACCATACAACCTACATTACCATCTAACTTCACGAAGTTCAAGCCAAACTCTCCTGCCTCAACTTCAGTAGGGTCTTCTTCGCGCTTATCTCTAAGCTTAGCATAATCTTTGTGACGATACAAAGCGTTACCATCTAAAGCTACTTTAGCATCTACCGCCATAATCTTATCATCAGATGTTTTTAGAACAGGATTGATTTCAAATAGAGCAGAATCGATTCCATCATATGCTTTATATAAAGCAGAAACAAATTTGGTCATTTCTTTAAAAGCAGTGCCGCTTAAACCTAAGTTAAATGCAATCTTTCTACATTGAAAAGCTTGTAATCCTACTTTGGGATCTACTTCTTCTGTAAAAATTAAGTGAGGTGTTTTCTCCGCCACTTCTTCAATATCCATTCCTCCCTCGGTAGAGTACATAATCATATTTCTTCCAGTAGACCTGTTTAATAAAACAGACATGTAGAACTCTGAGGTTTCACTTTCTCCTGGATAATATACATCCTCAGCAATCAATACTTGGTGAACTGTTTTACCCTCTGCAGAGGTTTGTGGTGTTACCAATTGCATACCTAAGATGTCATTTGCAATAGATTTCACTTCTTCTAAAGATTTAGCTAGCTTAACGCCACCGCCTTTACCTCTACCTCCTGCGTGGACTTGTGCTTTCACAACCCACCAAGAAGTACCTGTTTCTACATTTAATTTTTCTGCTGCAGCAACCGCTTCTTCTGGAGTAGTTGCTACAATACCTCTTTGGATTCTTACTCCAAAGCTGTTTAATATTTCTTTACCTTGATATTCGTGTAAATTCATGACGTTAAATTTGCCTGACAAAAGTAATAGTTTACGCTAAATATAAAAACAATACAATCGTATAAATTTCTATCTTCGCTCAGCTAAAATTGTACAAATGAAACAGCTATTCTTAATCCTGTTAGCAATCCCTTTTACAGGTTTTAGTCAGTATTTAGAACGCAAGCATTACCATATAGAAAGAACACTAACACCACCAATCATTGATGGGAAAATAAAAGATGATTGCTGGAAAAACAAAGCGCTTGGAACACACTTTGTTTGTATGGAGCCAGACAATGGAAAGCCAATTCCTGAAGAATTTCGAACAGAATGGAGAGCAGTATATGATAATAAATCAGTATACTTTGTTATTAAAATGTACGACCCCTCTCCTGACAGCATCTTGAAACAGTTAAGTATTCGAGATGATCTTGAAAAAACCAATGCCGACCAAATCGGTATCTGGGTTAACCCATATAATGACGGACAAACCGATTTTAATTTTTCTGTTTCTGCAGCTGGAGTCCAAAGAGATGCTAAATATTCTTCTGAGGATATTGATGACAATTGGGATATGGTTTGGGAAAGCGATGTCACATTTGATAATGAAGGATGGATTGCTGAATTTAAAATACCTTACTCTGCCTTGCGTTTTCCTAAAACAGAAATACAAACTTGGGGATTAAATATTAAAAGAAGTGTTCGTAGAAACAGAGAGTGGTATACATGGAGTTTTTTAGATATGAGTAAAGAAAATATAGCTATACAAACTGGTCAGTTACATGGTTTTGAAAATATTAAACCACCTTTGAGACTTTCTTTTATGCCGTATTTATCCACCTATTCCAGTTCATATGAAGGAGAAATTCAAAATCAATTTAATGGTGGAATGGATTTAAAATATGGAGTAAATGAGAGTTTTACATTAGATATGACGCTTATTCCTGATTTTGGACAAGTAGCATTTGATAATCAAGTTTTAAACCTTTCTCCTTTTGAAGTTCAATACGATGAAAAGAGACCTTTCTTTACCGAAGGAACCGAAGTTCTAGAAAAAGGAGGGTTATTCTATTCTAGAAGAATTAGCGATAATTTGCTTAATGCTACAAAAATCACAGGGCGAAACCAAAATAATTTAGGTGTCGGAGTACTTAATGCAATTACAGGAGAAAACCAAGAAACTGGAGATTTACTAAGTAATTACAATGTATTTGCTATTGACCAAAGCTTTAATCAAAACTCATCCTTAACTTTTACTAACACCAATGTCCAACGCAGAAAAAATGAAGGAAGAGAGGCAAATGTGTGGGGAATTAAAATGGCTCTTCAGGATGCTAATAGTAACTACCAATTCAACTGGAAGGTTAACCAAAGTCAGGTGTCAGAAAACAGAGAAAGTACTAACGGATATGCAGCTAATTTTCAATTAGCTAAAATAAGTGGTAAACTACGTTATTCAATTGAACAAAATATTGAAAGCGAAAACTACAATCCTAATGATTTAGGCTTTCTCTATAATTCTAATGAATTTAACACAAATAGCAGTATTAGTTATAGAATAATTAATCCTTCTAAACTTTTTATAAACTATAACTCATCTATTGAATTTGAATACAATCAACTTTATTCTCCAAGAAAATTCACTGAATTTGATTTTAAATTTAGCCAAATAGCCACTTTTAAAAATTACTTAACCTGGGGTTTATATGCAAAGATCCAACCTGTAAAAGAAAATGATTATTTTGAAGCAAGAGCTGGATTAGATCAAGTTTTCAAACGATCTGAATATTATGGAGCACGTACATTCCTAAGTAGTGATTACAGAAAGACATTTGCTTTAGATTTAAGTGTAAACGGTGGAATTCATCCATTATATAACGGTCATAAGTTTGGTTATCGATTATCTCCACGCATCCGTTTCAACGATAAACTATTTACTAAATATGTTTTTTCAACCGAGAAGAAAGTAAATAATAGCGGATATACACTTACGCATAATGATATGCCTGTTTTAGCTACTAGAGACATTGAATTTATCACGAATGTGCTAGAAGCGCAATATGTGATGAGCAATAAGATGAGTGCTAAAATCAAGTTTAGACATCATTGGGAACAAGTTAAAAATCACTCTTTTCATGGCTTAAATAGTGAAGGATTTTTAACCACTTCAAACTACCTAGGGAAACACGATGTTAATTTTAATGCTTGGAACATTGACCTTACATATAGCTGGTGGTTTGCTCCTGGAAGTGAATTAAGTATTGTTTGGAAAAACGCTATATTAACTCAAGGAACAGAGGTTATAAATCATTACATAGACAACATAGAAATGCTTTTTAACAACCCTCAAGAGAATAGTTTATCTTTGAAGTTTCGATACTATCTAGACTATCAGTATTTAAAAAGAAAATGATAAAAGCTAATAATATCCAAAAGAGTTACGGAAACCTGCGAGTCCTTAAAGGAGTAAATCTAGAAATAAAGAAAGGAGAATTCATATCTATTGTAGGAGCATCAGGTGCTGGAAAAACCACTCTGCTGCAAATTCTTGGAACCTTGGATGAGGCTGATCAAGGTGAATTAAGCATTAACAAACAATCAGTAAATAAGCTAAAGGACAAATCTCTGTCTGAATTTCGTAACCAATGCATAGGTTTTGTATTTCAATTTCATAACCTTTTAGCAGAATTTACTGCATTGGAAAATATTTGCATTCCAGCATTTATAGCAGGCACTCACAAAATAGAAGCTGAAAAAAGAGCTAAAGAATTATTAGCATTACTTAATCTAAGTGATAGAGCAAATCATAAACCTAATGAACTTTCAGGAGGAGAGCAACAAAGAGTAGCTGTTGCTAGAGCACTAGTGAATAAACCAGCTGTTGTATTCGCAGATGAACCATCTGGTAATTTAGACTCTCAAAATGCAGATGAATTACATCAACTTTTCTTTCGACTCAATAAAGAATTAGGACAAACATTTATTTTAGTTACACATAATCAAAAACTAGCTGATATGGCAGATCGAAAGCTAGTTATGAAAGATGGAGTGATTGTAGATTAAAAAAATAGCGTATTTTTGCGCTTTGATGAAATTTCTGTACCCACAGTTTTTGTATGCCTTGGCGTCTCTCGCTATACCTATCATCATTCACTTATTTAATTTCAGGAAATTTAAAACGGTTTACTTCAGTAATGTCCGATTTTTAAAAGAAGTAAAACAACAAACTAAAGCGCAATCCGAACTGAAGCATTTACTTGTTTTATTAAGCCGACTACTTGCAATTACTGCTTTAGTTTTAGCTTTTGCACAACCCTACATTCCTGAAAATAATCAAAAACTAGCGGATAAGCACGCTATTAGTGTTTATGTTGACAATTCTTTCAGCATGGATGCAGAAAACGAAAATGGTAGATTATTGCAAACAGCACAACAAAAAGCAGAAGCTATAGCGCAAGTATATCAGAACACTGATGAGTTTCAAATCATTACCAATGATCTTTCTGGAAAGCATCAAAGGCTAATCAGCAAAGAATTGTTTATAGAAGAACTATTTGAAATAGAAAGCAGCTGTCAGACTACCGCAATATCTAAGTTAATTCAACGACAAACTCACAACCTAAATAATTCAAGCGCTGAAGACAAGACATTGTATCTTATTTCTGATTTTCAATCTAGCAATACTGATCTTGAAAGATTTAAAATTGACACAAATATCAATATTCGATTAATTCCAACTACTCCATATCCCGTTAACAATCTTTTTATAGATAGTTGTTGGATAAGCACTCCTAACCCCCAAGTTGAACAAAATATTACACTTCATGCTAAGATAATCAATAAGGGAGAAAAAAGATTAGATATTCCTGTTCAATTAAAAGTAAATGGTCAACAAAAAGCAATAGCTACAACCGACATTCTTGATGAAGCAGTAGTAGATTTACATTTTGTTTGTCATCAAAATGGATGGCAAGAGGCTACTATAAGTTTAAGCGATCACCCTGTATCTTTTGATGATAAATTTTACTGTGTATTTGAAATAAAAGAAAAATTATTTATTCAAAGCATACATGAAACAGGCACTCATCCTTCTCTAGAAAAATTATTTGGATCAGATGATTATTTTCATTTTAGCACACAAAACACAAACCAACTTAAACATTCCGATTTACTTAGGCAACAAGTATTAATACTCGATGGGCTATCATACATCTCTTCAGGTCTTTCACAAACACTACAGCAGTTTGTTACAGATGGAGGTTATCTAATTATTTTTCCTTCTGAAAAATGCGACTTGATAAACTACCAAAGATTACTACAATCACTGGGGACAAATTATTTTCTTTCTTTAGACAAGTCAATAATTAATATTACACAATTACATAAGCAACACAGCATTTTTCAAGGTGTTTTTGAAGAGTTAAATAAAAAAATCGATTTCCCTAATATTAAACAATATTTCGTGCAAACTCAATTAAGTAAAACAACTAATAATCCACTTCTTACTCTAGAAAATGGACAAGCTCTAATTAGCGAGTATCAATATCAAAAAGGAAAGGTTTATTTATCAAGTATTGGACTAGAAAGTGAATTTGGAAGCTTTAGTCAACACGCTTTATTTGTTCCTATTCTATACAACATAGCTTCACATTCAAGAGGAAATCAATCTTTATTTCACAAAATAGGAAAAACACATATTCCAAGCGATTTACAACTTTCCAAAGAACTAGTTTATGAATTAGAAGGACAGGATATTTCTTTCATCCCTCAAATACAAAAAAATCAAATAGGAGTTTATAATCAAATTAAAAGGGCTGGACATTACCAACTAACTCAGCAAGAAGAAAAAATAGCTACGCTTGCTTTCAATTACTCGAGAAAAGAAAGTGATCCATCTATTGTGTCAAAGGAAGAATTAGAAGCATTTGCTTCAAAACATAAAAACATCGAAGTCATAAATGCAAAAGAAAGTGCACTAACTCAAAGGCTGAACATCATGAACAATGGAACAGCGTTATGGAAACTTTGCCTTATCTTTGCACTTGGCTTTTTAGCATTAGAAATCCTAATCATTAAACGACTATGATCGTACTTATCCGAGCAGCCAAAGTAGTTGACCCCAACTCCAAATACAACAACAAAGTAGTTGATATTCTTATTGAAAAAGGAATTATTCAAGATATTGGGAAAAATTTAACAGTTCCTAAAGATGCTGATATTATAGAGGAAAAGGGACTACATGTTTCACCTGGATTATTTGATTTACACGTCAATTTTGGAGACCCAGGATTTGAATGGAAAGAAGATATGCAAACTGGTATGTTAGCTGCAGCTAAAGGAGGATTTACAGGCGTTTTATGCATGCCCTCTACTCTTCCTGTTATAGATACAAAATCGCAAGTAGAGTATATACAAAAAATGAGTACTGGTAATGTGGTAAATGTACACCCTGCTGGAAGCATCACTAAAAATCTAAAAGGACAAGAGCTCACCGAAATGTTCGATATGAACAGAAGTGGTGCATTAGCTTTTACAGATGATAAAAATAGTATTCAACATGCTGGCGTGATGAAATTAGCCCTATTATACGCTAAAAATTTCGGAGGCATCATCATGAATCAAGCTAATGACAAAAGTATTAGTAAAGATGGCCAAATGAATGAAGGTGTTACAAGTACTTTGCTTGGACTAAAAGGAATCCCTTCGCTAGCAGAAGACTTGATGATTGCTAGAGACATAAAACTTGCAGAATATACTGAAGGAAGATTACACTTTTCCTGCATCTCTACCTCTTCTAGTGTGGAATTAATTAGAGCAGCAAAAAAACAAGGACTTAAAATTACTGCCGATGTAGCTATACACAACCTTGTATTAGATGAAACAGTATGCAAGGGATTCGATACACGCAATAAAGTAAATCCTGCGCTACGCACACAAAAAGACATTAAAGCACTGTTAAAAGGCTTAAAAGACGGTACAATAGACGCCATTTGTACTGACCATACTCCACAGGATATAGAACATAAGAAAATAGAATTTGATAATGCAGAGTTTGGAATGATTGGTTTACAAACCGCATTCTCGCTTGCGTGTCAATTAGAACAAGAAATTGGATTAGAAGGAATTATTGACAAAATGGCTATCAATCCAAGAAAAATACTTGGAATCGAAGCTCCTGAAGTAAATATTGAAAAAGCAGCCAACCTTTGTCTTTTTAACCCTTCCACTGAGTGGACTCTAGAAGAAAAAGATATTGTGTCAAAATCAAAAAACACACCCTTTGTGGGAAAAACACTTAAAGGAAAAATCGTTGGAGTAGTGAATAATGGGATTTTAAGTTAATACCAATCCATCATATGCAATCTGCACGCCTTTAGGAAGCTCTTTAGAAACACTTTTATGCGTACCCATTAAGTGACTAATGTGTGTTAAGTAAGTTTGTATAGCTCCAACTTCTTGAGATAAAGAAACTGCTTCTTTTAAAGTGAAATGAGAGATGTGTTCTTTTTTTCTTAATGCATTTATTACCAGTATTCTACATCCCTTTATCTTTTCTTTTTCTTTACATGATATAAAGTTAGCATCTGTTATGTAAACAAAGTCGTTTATACGGAAACCAAGTACTGATAATTTATAATGCATCACTTCTATGGGCTGTAGTGATATATCACCTATTTGGATTATATTTTCTGAATCAATTGTGTGTAATTTGACTTGCGGAACACCCGGATATTTTAAATCTGTAAATACATAAGGATACTCTCGCTTTAAAGCTTGTTGTACTCTATTTGTAGCATATACATCCATATCCTTTCGCTGTTTGTAATTAAAAGCACGCACATCATCCATACCCGCAACATGGTCTTTATGCTCATGAGTAAACACTACAGCATCTAAACGATCTACTTTTTCTCTGAGCATTTGCTGACGGAAATCAGGACCAGTATCAATAACTATAGAGGTTGTCTCTGTCTGTATTAAAACAGAAGAGCGTAAACGATTATCTCTAGCATCTTCCGAAAAACACACCATACAATCACACGCAATTACAGGTACTCCTTGCGAGGTTCCTGTTCCTAAAAAAGTAATCTTCAACATATTTAAGCGTAAAAATAATACAATAAACATTGCTAATCCGAATACACTTTCTAATTTTGTTTAAAAGAAGGACATTGCAATGGAGCATGTAGTATTATCGCCTACACAGAAGGCATTACAAATAAACTTAGACCCAAACATCTACGGAACTTTTGTGGAAATTGGTGCAGGACAAGAAGTTGTGCGTCATTTTTTTAGAGCTGGAGGTGCCTCAGGAACCATTGCAAAAACCATGTCGGCATACGATAGGGATTTTAGTGATGCTATATATGGAAAAGAAGACACAGGAAGATATGTTTGCGAGTCACGCTTAAAAAAAATGCTCTCACAAGAGTATGGTTTAATTGAAGCTCGACTAGATAGAAATAAATATCCTGATACACGCTACTTTACCTTTGCAAATACCATTGCCACTATTAATTTTAGCAAAACTGTTAAGGGACATGGATGGATGGGATGTCGATTCCAAATTGATCCGACAAAGCCAGCAAACGAAGTTATTTTTCATGTTCGTTTAAATGATCCCGAAGCCAAACTACAACAGGAAACAATTGGTGTTTTAGGAACTAATCTAATCCATGGATGTTTTCATCATTACGATAACCCGAAAGAGCTACTGATTTCATTGTACGACAATCTTTCCAGAGACAATTTGGAAATTGATATGATCCATATGGAAGGTCCTGACTTCGAAAATGTGGACAACAGACTTCTTAGCCTGACCTTGGTAAAAGAAGGAATGACAGATGCTGTTATTTTCGGACCTGATGGCATGAATCAACAACCTTCTGATGTACTTTACAAGAAAAATATTCTAGCAATTCGTGGAAGTTTCCGCCCTGTTACTAAGGTGAACTTAGACATGATGCAGAATGGCTACGAATCCTTTATTGAAGAAAATAGAGTTGATAAGGACAATGTACTACTTCTATTTGAAATTACCTTGAGCAATTTGAAAATGGAAGGAGATATTGATGAAAAAGACTTTTTAGATAGGGCTGACTTATTATGCTCTTTAGGGCATACTGTTTTGATTTCTAATTACAGAAAATACTACAAACTCATCGAATACTTCTCGAACTACACCAAAGCAAGAATGGGTCTTATCATTGGTGTTAATAATCTATTAGAGATATTTGATGATAAATATTACCGTAATCTTAACGGAGGTATTTTAGAAGCTTTTGGAATTCTATTCACCAGAGATTTAAAGATCTATTTATACCCTTATAAACCAACAACCGCTGACGAACAACTAAATAGCGATAACATTCCAATCCATCCTCGACTTAGACCTTTGTACGACTATCTGTTAACTAACAAAAGAGTAAAAGATCTTCAATATAATGAAGATGTGCTTCACATCTTCTCAAGAGATGTTTTAACTCAAATTAAAAATTGTGAAGAAGGGTGGGAACCTTATGTTCCAGATGGGGTTGATGAAATTATTAAATCAAAAAACCTCTTTGGCTATGCCTGTGAGATTAAATAAAAAGCGGCTATTAGCCGCTTTTTATTTGTATTTTTTTTGTTTTAGTAGTTTAAAGAAACTGAAAACTCAACTTGAACCCTTACAGCTTCTCCATCCTGCTCTCCTGCAGACTGAAACTCCAACTGATTAGCTACTGTTACAATACCTGCATCTAGTTGTTGTGCAACAGACGGGTCGTTAACAATAACACCTCTAACTAAATCTACATTCGAAACAGAGCCGTCTTTTTCTACGACAAATTTTAAATGTGCTTTAGTTTGTGCTCCAACAACATTTGCCAACTGAACTGCATCATCAAAATGCGCCATCAATTGCATAATAGTACAACGGTAAGGATGCTCTGCAAATCTTTCATCTTCACAATCTTGAAAAACAGGCATCACATCTGCTCTTCTCAACACATCGCTATTATCTGCAGTCTGGGCAAATGTTGGCAAGTTCATCAATCCTACTGCTACAATCATTAAAATCTTTTTCATTTCCTTCTGTATTTAATTTTCAAAGGTCTAAACTACAAATAAATCAATAGGCAAGCAAATTCTTCAGTTGTTGCTCAAATCGTTCTTTAGGTAAGAAATTACGCTCTAAATCGGCTGCGAATGGAACAGGCGTGTTTAAGCTAGCCGACCTTACTACTGCAGCATCCAGAGATTCAAAGCAATTCTCCGTAATCAAAGCAGATAAATCTGCTCCAAAACCACCAATCATACAGTCTTCGTGCAAAACGATTGCTTTCCCTGTTTTTCTCACGGAATCAAAAACTGCTTCTTCATCTAGTGGAACAAGGGTTCGTAAATCAATTAAATCTGCTGAAATACTTGGGTTATTTTCTAACACTTCTAAAGCCCAATGAACACCTGCACCATAAGTGATTATCGTTACATCTTTTCCTTCTTTCAGGAGGTTTGCTTTTCCTATCTCAATGGTGTAATAATCATCATACACATCCTCATACACCGAACGATAAAGCGCTTTATGCTCAAAAAACATAACAGGATTTGGATCTTCTATTGAAGCTGATAACAAACCCTTTGCATCCGAAGGAAAAGCCGGATAAACAACTTTTAAACCTGGCGTATGTGTAAACCATGCTTCATTCGATTGCGAATGGAAAGGACCCGCACCTACTCCCGCTCCTGTTGGCATACGCACCACCACATCTGCTTGTTGATTCCAGCGATAATGCACTTTGGCAAGATAATTAACTATTGGATTAAATCCAGAACTTACAAAATCAGCAAATTGCATTTCCATAATTGCTTTGTAGCCATTGATAGACAATCCCATTGCTGCACTAACAATAGCCGATTCGCAAATAGGAGTATTGCGCACGCGCTCTCTACCAAACTCCTCAATAAAACCATCTGTAATTTTGAACACCCCACCATACTCAGCTACATCCTGCCCCATGACAACAGACTTGTCATACTTCTGCATCGATTGACGCAAACCATCTGACACTGCATCTACAAAACGCTTGTTGGTCTTCTTATCCGTTTCTGGCTTCTTAGGAATAATCGTGTATGGCTTATACATATCCCCCATCTCCATAACAGTATTTGCAGTAACAGATTCTTCCGAAAATGCAGCTTCTAAACCATCATTGATTTCTTTTTTATTATCCGCTCTAAATGCTTCTATTTGCTCATCAGTCAATACTTTTTCTTCCTTCAAGTATTGCTCAAAATTTTCTAATGGATCTTTCTTAGCCCACTCATCCATCAACTCTTGCGGAACATATTTTGTTCCTGAAGCCTCCTCATGTCCTCTCATACGGAAAGTCATGCATTCCAATAAAATTGGTCTTGGATTTTTCTTTAAGTCTTCACGCAAACTTGCAATGGTATTATACACCTCCAACACATTGTTTCCGTCAATAGTGTATGCTTCCATTCCATATCCCTTTCC
>CEUV01093474.1_pt1 | contig 11326 bp, 10 predicted proteins | sample 356401 | NCBI WGS metagenome assembly CEUV01 (sample SAMEA2622710, study PRJEB7988) | marine metagenome | isolation source: saline water (ENVO:00002010), including
CTATTTCCGGAAATATAGGCTTACCTCTTGAAATCATGGGCTATGATAAAATAGAAAGAAAAGAACGGATTGAAAAAAATCTTGATCTGGTAAATTTGCTTGATTTTAAAAATAAATTTCCATGGCAATTATCTGGTGGAATGCAACAAAGAGCATCAATTGCACGTGCTTTAAGTTTTGATCCAGAATTACTTTTGATGGATGAGCCTTTTGGAGCTTTGGATGAAATTGTAAGGGACCATCTTAATGAACAGCTATTGGATTTATGGAGAAAAACAGAAAAAACAGTTGTTTTTGTAACTCATTCTATTCCTGAGGCAGTTTTTTTATCAACGCATATTGTAGTAATGTCACCAAGACCAGGCAAAATTTTTGATGTTATAGAAAGCCCACTTTCAGCTGATAGGAACCTATCTATAAGAGAAACTCCAGAATTCTTAAAAATTGCTCAAAGGGTTAGGGAAGGTCTCCGAGCTGGGCATTCTTACGATGATGAGAAATAAATTAGGTTTGATATGAAGGTTTTATTTTCTGGCTCATTAATTCCTATATCCACAGTTTTACTATTTATCTTTTCAATATGGTATGTTGGGACAATTTTGCTTAACAGCCCATTTCAAAAAGATGTTTATAAAAGGAAGGGAGTTGAAAATTATTCTTATTCTCAATTAGTGAAGGATACAATGAGTCAAAAAAGACCTGTTTTACCTCCTCCGCATCAAGTTCTGATTGAACTGTGGAATTCTACTGTAAACAAAAAAATAACTTCCAAAAGAAGTCTAGTTTACCATGCAGGAATAACGCTATCATCTACATTATTGGGATTTATAATTGGCAGTTTACTTGGAATTGTTTTGGCAGTTGCAATTGTATATTCTAGGACATGCGATATGACATTAATGCCTTGGATTATAACTTCCCAAACAATTCCAATATTAGCAATTGCTCCAATGATTATAGTAGTTTTAAGTGCATTAGGAATTCAAGGTTTGCTTCCAAAAGCCTTTATATCTACTTACTTAAGCTTTTTCCCTGTAACTATTAGTATGGTTAAAGGCCTTCGATCACCAGAAACTATTGAATTAGATATGATGAAAACTTGGAATGCAAATGGACTACAAACACTTTTGAGACTGAGACTACCATCTTCAATACCATTCTTATTTGCTGGAATGAAGATTGGTATTGCAGCCGCTTTAGTTGGCGCTATTATTGGAGAATTACCAACAGGTGCAGTTTCAGGATTAGGAGCACGTATGTTGCAGGGCTCATATTATGGGCAAATGGTTCAAATATGGTCTGCTTTAATTTTTGCTTCTTTCATAGCCGCTTTTCTAGTCACAATGATAGATGTTATTAGGTTGTCAACTTTAAAGCGTTTTGGACAATTAAATTAATGTTGTTAACTTTGTCTAATTTTTTAAAAAATAACTATTTCTATTTATTTTCTATATTGCCGATAATAATTTCTCTTTTTTTTGAAGGTTCATTTTATGGTTTTCTATTATTACTAATTTTTTTATTAATATCTATTTTTAGTAGGTCCCTATTAGGCATTATTTGTAGTGGCATAATATTACATTTATTTGTGTATTATTCTTTAACAACTATTTATACCTCAAATATTTCAGGGGGGCTATGGTTCCAAGTTTTTGCATCTTGGATATCAGCAATAATTTTTGTTTCAAGGCTTGCATTTATTAAACCAAAAAATGATTTTTTAAAAAAACTTATGATACTTGTTGTTCCGTTTTTCTTTGGTTTATGGGTTATTTTGTTGTGGGAGTTAATTTGTGTAGGTTTTAATGTACCATTGTTATTATTACCAGCACCTAGTTTAATAGGTGTGCAAATTTCGAATTCATTAGATATTCTTTATGCTGACTTTTATCAAACAGTAATAAAAGCTGTAATTCCGGGTTATATTTATGGATGCGGATCTGCTTTTATACTCTCTATTATAATTGACCGTTCACCTTTCCTTCAAAGGGGATTGCTGCCAATAGGGAATTTAGTAAGTGTTATGCCTATAGTTGGAATAGCACCAATTATGGTAATGTGGTTTGGTTTTGACTGGCAATCAAAAGCAGCAGTTGTAACAATTATGACATTCTTCCCAATGCTTGTGAATACTGTTGCAGGTTTGCAGATTGCTAACAATATCGATCATGATGTCATGAGCACTTGGGGAAGCAGTTATTGGCAGTCTTTATTAAAAATGAGATTACCAAAAGCCTTGCCTTTAATATTTAATGGTTTAAAAATAAATACAACACTTGCCCTGATAGGGGCGATTGTAGCTGAATTTTTTGGAACTCCAATTGTAGGTATGGGTTTCAGAATTTCAGTTGAAGCTCAGAGGATGAGTTTTGATTTAGTATGGGCTGAGATTACTATGGCAGCAATTGTAGGCTCTACTTTATATGGGTTGTTGGCTTTGTTAGAAAGGTATTTGACTTTTTGGCATCCTTCATTCCATAATCGATAAAAAAAGGAGAGAATTAATGAAAAAATTTATGCTTATGATATTAGTTACTTTATTTAGTTTAGGTTCTGTTATGGCCTTTGCAGATAATAAAGTTACTATTCAATTAAAGTGGGTAACTCAAGCTCAATTTGCGGGTTACTATGTTGCCCAGGACAAAGGTTTTTATGCTGATGAAGGATTAGAAGTTACAATACTTCCAGGTGGACCTGATGTTGTGCCGCCACAAGTTATGGCAGGTGGAGCTGCTGACGTTATGGTTGATTGGGCACCATCAGCACTAGCGGCAAGAGAAAAGGGTTTACCAATTGTAAATATTGCTCAGCCATTTAAGAATTCAGGCCTATTGTTAGTTTGCAGAAAAGACTCTGGTATCATGCAACCAACTGATTTGAAGGGTAAAACAGTTGGTGTTTGGTTTGGTGGAAACGAATATCCACTTTTAAACTGGATGAGTAAATTAAATATACCCACAGATGGTAGTTCTGGAGGAATTACTTTGATGAGACAAGGTTGGAATGTAGATCCTATTCTTCAAAAACAAGCAGATTGTGTTTCAGCTATGGCTTATAATGAATATTGGCAGGTTATTGATGCTGGGTTAACAAATGATGATTTAACAATTTTTAATTATACAGACCTTGGTGTTGCCTCATTAGAGGATGGTCTTTATGTTATGGAAGACAAACTAAAAGATCCAAATTTTGTTTCAAAAATGGCTAAATTTGTTAGAGCTAGTATGAGAGGATGGGCTTGGGCACGTGAAAATTCTGATGCTGCTGCTGATATTGTGCTAGAGAATGATGATACTGGAGCTCAAACTCAAGACCATCAAAGAAGAATGATGGGAGAGATAAATAAACTTACTGCTGGTTCTGATGGCACTCTTGTTGAAGCTGACTTTAATACAACGGTAGAAAATTTAATGTCTGCTGGAGCTGATGCTGTTATAACTAAAAAGCCAGTTGGTGCTTGGTCTCACGTAGTCACTAACCAAATGTAATATAAATACAATATTAGGGGGTCAAACTTATTTGACCCCCTAATTAATTCAAAGCAAAAAAATTACATTTTAAAACATTAAAGAATTAATTATGAATTGTTTTAAAAAAGACAGTTTAAACTCCCTAATGGCCAATGCAAGTGAAATAAGAGATGCAAACTGGGGGAGAGAAGTTACTTATTCAAGGAAAGTTTTTATTCCTTTAACAAACATGTGCAGAGATACATGTGGATACTGCACTTTTGTTAAACATCCAGATTCACCTGAGGCTAACATTTTAACACCAGATCAAGTTTTGAAGATTGTTCAATCAGGAGAAAGAAAAGGGTGCAAGGAAGCATTACTTAGTTTGGGAGAAAAACCAGAACTTAGGTATGAAAAAGCTAAAGATATGTTAATGATGCTTGGCTATGATAGCATGATAGATTATCTATCTGACATTTGCTCATTAATTTTAAAAAATTCTTCATTATTACCTCATGTAAATCCAGGAACAATGTCTGAAAATGATATAAAAAAGTTGAAACCCGTATCGGCTTCAATGGGGATGATGTTGGAAACAATTAGTAAGAGACTAAACCAAAAAAATGGACCTCATTATGCATGTCCAGATAAAGTTCCAATTCAAAGAATTAGAACATTAGAAAGAGCAGGAAAGTATAATGTTCCTTTTACAACAGGCCTTTTAATTGGTATAGGAGAAACTTGGGAAGAGAGATTAGAAGCTTTGTATTTAATTGATGAAATACATCAAAAATATGGAAATATTCAAGAAGTCATAATCCAAAACTTTCAACCTAAGCCTGATATCAAAATGTCAAATCATAAAACTCTTAATATAGAGGAAATATTGAGAACAATTTCAGTTGCGAGAATTATTTTATCTCCAGAAATAAGTTTGCAAGCACCTCCCAATTTGCATTCAGAACACTTATCTTACTTAGATGCAGGAATTAATGATTGGGGTGGTATATCTCCTCTAACTATTGATTTTATAAATCCTGAAATGGAATGGCCAGAAATTAATTTTTTATCAAAAAGAATGAGTGTAAAAGGTTATATACTAAAAGAACGTCTAACAGTTTACCCTAAATATGTAGATGAAAAAAAGAACTTTCTAAGTTCTGAAATTAGAACGCAAATTTCTAAAATGGAAACTAGAATAGCTTGTTAAAATTTTAATATAGAAATTATGAACGAATTAACACAAAATATAATCTTTGATAATGACAAGAGCTTAAACTTTAAAATAAGTAAATCATCGAATTTAGTAAAAACCATCTTATTAAAATCACTAAGTGGATTTGAAATTAGTGAGAATGAAGGAACAATATTATTCAAAGCTGAAAATATTGATGATAAAAATGCTATCTTTGATACAGCAAACGAGTTGTGCAGGCGAGTTAATAAAGGGAAGGTTACTTTTGTAGTAAATAGAAATATAAACTTTACAAATGTCTGCCATATGGGTTGTAGGTTTTGTAATTTTGCAAAAAGAATGAAAGATAAAAACTCTGAGTGGCTAGATTTAGATGAGATTGTTTTTAGAGCACAAGAGGCTTGGGATAGAGGTGCAAGTGAAGTATGTATCCAAGGTGGTCTTCATCCTAAGATGGACGGAAAATATTATTTCGATATAGTTAGAGCAATTAAATCAAAACTTCCTGAAATGCATATACATGCTTTCTCACCTTTTGAAATTTGGTATGGATCGTCAAAAACCAGAATGTCTTACAGAAGTTTTCTATCAGAATTAAAGAAAATGGGTCTTGGATCAATTCCTGGAACAGCAGCAGAAATTTTAGATACAGAAATAAGAAATAAATTAACAAAAAATAAATTAAGTGCTGAAAAATGGGTTGAAATTATTAAAACCGCGCACGAAGTCGGTTTGCAATCTTCAGCAACGATTATGTATGGCCACATAGATAGTCCTGAACATTGGAGTTCACATATATGTCTTCTTAGAGAAATTCAAAAGGAGACTGGCGGATTCACTGAGCTTGTGCCACTATCATTCGTTTATGAAGATTCACCTTTGTACAAACAAAATAAAAACCATGTAAGAAAAGGAGCAACGGATGAAGAAGTGGATAAAATGCACGCAGTTTCTAGAATTTTGTTGCATGGATTTATTGATAATATTCAAGTTTCATGGCCAAAACTAGGTTCTAAAAGAGCTCAACAACTTTTAAAGATGGGAGTTAATGATCTTGGAGGAACTCTAATGAATGAAAGTATATCAAGAGCAGCTGGTGCAAAAAATGGTCAAGAAATTACAGCAAGGGAATTGTCAGATATTATACGAGACGCAAATTTAATACCAGCAAGAAGAAATACTCTTTACGAAATTAAAGAAGTATTTGAAAATCACAATCCGGTTGATATACCTCCACTAGTTGATAGGAATGGTTTTAATCCTCTTTTTTTTCTCGAACAAACTAATTAATTAAATATAAATCATGAAATTTAAAAATATCACATTAATTGCTGGTGGTGTTGGTGGTGCCAAACTTGCTGAAGGTTTTGACGCCATTAATGAGATTAATTTATCAGTAATTGGTAATATAGCAGATGATGATACGTTTCATGGATTATGGGTTTCTCCTGACATAGATACTTTAACATATTCATTGGCAAAAATAATAAATAGAGATCAAGGATGGGGTCTCAGAAATGAAACATTTAACTCATTAACAATGTTATCAAAACTAAATCAAGAAACTTGGATGACATTGGGTGATAAGGATTTTGGGCTTCATATTTATAGAACAATGAGAAGACAAAAAGGTGATAGTCCAAGTGAAATTGCTAATGATATATCAAAATTCTTTGGTCTAAAAACTAAAATAATTTTACCAACTAATGATATTATTAAGACAAAATTGTTAACTGAAAATGGTTGGTTAAACTTTCAACAATATTTTGTTAGGGAAAAATGTGTCCCAAAAATATCTAAAATAAAATTTGATGGAATTGAAAAAGCAGTTCCAACTAAAGAAAGTATTTCATCATTAAAAAATGCTGACTTAATAGTCTTAGCTCCTTCAAACCCACTTGTTAGTTTAGGACCTATAATCGACATACCATTAATACGTGAAACTATTATTAATGCAAAGGCCCCTAGGGTTGCTGTAAGTCCATTTATTGGTAATAAAACGGTAAAAGGCCCAGCTAATAAAATGATGGAAGAACTTGGTGAAAATCCAAATGCAGTGGGTTTTGCTCAAAGATTTTCAGATATTATTGATCTTCTCTTTATTGATAAAAGTGATAATCATCTAGATAAAGAAATTAAATCAATCATTAAAAAAACATTTTTTACAAATATTTTAATGAAAGATCAAAATGACAAATTAAATTTATCAAAAAAAATTTTAGAGGTTTCACAAGAGATAATAAAATAAAAATGTTCAATAATAAAATTAATCTTATAGTAGTCATTCCACTAAAAAATATTTCGCGCACTAAGACTAGATTAAAAAAAATTTTATCTTTATCTGAAAGAAAACTTTTAACAAATTACCTATTGTTTCAATTGATAGAAAAAATTCAAATTATTAAAAAAAGCTTATCTGAAATCAATATAGATCTCGCAATAACAACCTCAAATAAATTATCATTTGAGTCGGTGAAAATTCAAAATATTTTTATAATCTCTGACAAAGGAACCAAATCATTATCAAGTGCTTTAAACAATTCAGCTGTATGGGCATCAAAAAAAAATTATGATGTATTATGCATATTTCCGAGTGATTTGCAGAATCCTAAAATAAAAGATTTAAAAAAATTTTTATCACCACCGTATATCCAAAATGAAATGCGCATATGTCCTTCTATTGATCTAGGAACAAATGCAATGCTTGTTTCACCTCCAGATTTGATTAAATTTAATTACGGAAAAAGATCATTTGATAATCATATAAAAATTGCAAATCAAAAAGGCTTTAAAACTTCAATAATTAAACTTAATAGTTTAACTTTAGATATTGACGGAGAGCGTGATTTTAAGCAAGCATGTTTAAATATGGATAGAATCTCAAAATTAGATTTCCCTTCAATTATTAAATAAATTATATGTATTCAAAAATATCAGTAGTTTCTTTAGATAAATTTCCGATTATTAAAAATGGTGATAAATTAGGAGCAATAATTTTAAATTGTATTAATGAAAATAAATTAGAATTAAAAAATGGCGATATTCTTTGTATTGCTCAAAAAATTGTTTCTAAAGCTGAGGGATGTATTTATTCACTTAATGATATTAAGCCCTCTAAAAAAGCATTAAAAATATCTGACAAACTAAATAAGGACCCAAGAAAAGTAGAGATTATACTTAGAGAGAGCAAAAATATCATTAGAATATTTAAGCACAAAAACCAAAACGAGGGTGTTATTATTTGTGAACACAAACTTGGATTCATATCAGCTAATGCTGCTGTTGATGAATCTAATACGGGGGAAATAGACACTATTATTACTCTTCCAAAAAACCCAGACTTAAGTGCAAGTAAAATAGGTGATTACATTTACCAAAAATTAAATGTGAGTGTAGGTGTGGTTATAACAGATACATTTGGACGACCTTGGAGATTAGGGCAAGTTAATGTTGCAATTGGTTTATCAAAAGTTCCAGCAACTATTGACGAAAAAGGGAAATCTGATATTTCTGGTAGAAGATTAAAAGTAACAGAACCAGCATTTGCTGATGAGGTTGCAGCAGCATCAGGTTTAGTAATTAAAAAAAATTCAAACACACCTGTAGTAATTATATCAGGGCTAAACTGGAGACAGGAGAATAGTAATTCTAATGACTTACTTAGAAAAGTAGAAGAGGATATGTTTAGATGAGTATTACAATAATAGGAGGAACGGGCCCTCAAGGCAAAGGTCTTGCAAAAAGATTTGCATTATCAGGTTATAAAGTAATTTTAGGTTCTAGAAATCGTGAAAGAGCTGAAGAGGTAAGTTCTGAGCTTAACTCTTCTTTACCAGAAAACTTTAGAAATATTAGTGGATTTGATAATAAAACAGCAATATCAAAATCAAATGAATTTATAATTCTTTCTGTGCCTTGGGAAGGGCATAATCAAACTTTAGAAGAAATAAAAAACATTCTAAAAGGTAAAATTTTAATTGATATTGTTGTTCCTCTTGACAAAAAAGATCCAAAAAAAGTTGATATGCCCGATGAGGGATCTGCAACTGAAGCGGCTCAAAAAATTGTTGGTGATGAAGTTTTTGTTATTGGCGCACTGCATAATGTTTCTGCACATATATTGAATAATCTTGAGAGTAATATAAATTGTGATATTCTTGTATGTGGAAATAACCTTGATGCAAGACTAAAAGTTATTGATTTGATTAAAAAAGGACTAAATGCAGTTGCTTATAATGCAGGTGATATCTTGTCTGCTCGGTGCATAGAAGCTATTACTCCAATTTTGATTAGAATAAATGTTTCAAAAGCTGTACCTTTTACTAATGCAGGTATAAAAATTTGGTCACCTTCTGACTAATTTTAAAAATAGAGAGGATTAAAATATGGAATTTGCGATTACATTTAAAGGTTTTGTTGAGCCAAACAGAGCAAAATATCTTGTTAGACAAGCTGAAGAAGCTGGTTTTACGTATTGTTGGTTTTATGATAGTCATATTTTATGGCGTGAAAGCTTTGTTGCAATGGCTATGTGTATTGAACACACTACTAAAATGAGATTTGGACCTTGTGTTACAAATCCAAATACAAGAGACTGGTCATTAGCAGCTTCTTTATTTGGATCTTTAGCTAAACAATCAAATGGAAGATTCGATATTGGCTTAGGTAGAGGAGATAGCGCTGTGAGAGTAATGGGTCTTAAACCTTCACCATTAGCAAGGTTAGAAGAATTTGCAGACGTTGTTCGAAAGCTTGTTAAAGGTGAAAAGGCTCAGTACGGCGAATGTCCAGAGCCAGTCCAATTTCCATGGGCAAATGGTTATGAACTCCCTATTTGGGTTGCAGCTTACGGACCTAAGGCACTTTCATCAGCAGGAAGAGTTGGAGACGGTCTTATACTCCAAATTGCAGAGCCAACAATAACAAAATGGTTAACTGATCAAGCTGTTAAAGCTGGGAAAGAGGCTGGAAGAGACATGAGCAATTACAAAGTAATGTCTGCTGCTCCTGCTTTAACTGGTCCAATGGATGATGCAATTGAAAAAGTAAAGTGGTTTCCTGCAATGGTTGGTAATCATGTTGCAGACATTGTTGAAAAATATGGATCTGATACAGATGAAGTTCCAGAAAGTCTAACTTCATATATTAAAAATAGAAAAGGCTATGATTATTCAAAACATGGCCAGAGTGACAATCCATATCTAGATTTTATAACAGAAGATGTTGTTAAAAGTTTTTGTGTTTTAGGTTCACCGGAACACCATATTAATAAATTGAATGAACTAAAAGCTTCTGGAGTTACTCAATTTAATATTTACCTTGATAGTGGTGATGAAGAAAAAGTTATCGCTGATTATGGAGAAAAAATTATACCAGCATTTACAAAATAAATTTTTGTAATTACATAACTTATTTGGTGTAGTATTATATATTTAAAATAAAATAAATTTAACAAGGATTTTTATATGCCTGATTCAACAATTGTTCCTAATGATTTAAGCTCTTTTTGGATGCCTTTTACTGCTAATAGGCAGTTCAAAAAAAACCCACGGATATTAGCATCTGCAGATAGGATGCATTATAAAACTCCTGAAGGAAGAGAAATTTTAGATGGTACAGCTGGTCTATGGTGCGTAAATGCTGGTCACAAGAGACCAAAAATTGTTGAAGCTATTCAACGCCAAGCTGAAGAACTTGATTTTGCACCAACATTTCAAATGGGTCATCCTAAAGCATTTGAATTGGCTAATCGATTAAATAACCTAGCTCCAGATGGTCTCGATCATGTTATGTTTACTAACTCAGGTTCAGAATCTGTTGAGACTGCTTTAAAAACAGCAATAGCTTATCATAGAGCTAAAGGTGAAGGGCAAAGATTTAGGCTTATTGGTAGAGAAAGAGGGTATCACGGAGTTAATTTTGGTGGTATATCTGTAGGTGGAATTGTTGCAAATAGAAAAATGTTTGGGACAATGCTAGCTGGTGTTGACCATATGAGACACACACACGATCCTCAAAGAAACGCATTTAGCAAAGGTCAACCTGAGCACGGTGTTGAGTTTGCTGAAGATCTTGAGAGGATTTTAGCATTACATGATCCATCAACAGTTGCAGCAGTAATTGTTGAACCAGTATCAGGTTCAACTGGGGTCCTTGTTCCACCTAAGGGTTACCTTAAGAGATTGAGAGAAATATGTGACAAACACAATATTCTTTTAATTTTTGATGAGGTTATTACAGGATACGGAAGACTTGGTGCTCCGTTTGCAGCTCAGTATTTTGATGTGATTCCAGATATGATTGTTTCAGCTAAAGGATTGACAAATGGTGTACTCCCAATGGGAGCTGTTTATGTTAAAAATGATATTCATGATGCTTTTATGCATGGGCCTGAGCATTTGATAGAATTTTTTCATGGTTATACATATTCTGGTCATCCTATGGCATGCGCTGCAGCCCTTGGAACTTTAGATACTTATGAGGAAGAGGGATTATTAACTAGAGCATCCGAATTGGCTGACTATTGGGAAAATTCAATTCATAGTTTAAAAGGTCATCCACACGTAATTGATATTAGAAATATTGGTTTAGTGGGAGCTATAGAATTAGAAACAATTCCTGGTGAGCCTACGAAAAGAGCTATGAATGCTATGGTTAAAGCATTTGAAAAAGGTCTTTT
>CEUV01012607.1_pt1 | contig 11236 bp, 10 predicted proteins | sample 356401 | NCBI WGS metagenome assembly CEUV01 (sample SAMEA2622710, study PRJEB7988) | marine metagenome | isolation source: saline water (ENVO:00002010), including
TTCTTGCAGTCCATCATACCGGCGCCGGTGGCGTCGCGGAGTTGCTTGACCGTGGCGGCAGAGACGCCGCCGGCGGCTGCGGCCGGAGCAGGTGCAGCCTTCTTTTCTTCAGCCGGAGCAGCGGCGGCGGCTGGAGCCGGGGCAGCGGCAGCGGCGGGAGCCGGGGCAGCCTGTGGAAAAGAAACGTTAGTTGAGGTTCTGAGAAAACAATATGACTAAATATTACAACGGCGGATGAGGAGACTCAAGCCGCTACGTTGCTTACGATGAACTCACCTCTTCAGGAGTAGCTTCAGCAGCGGGTGCGGCAGCCGGGGCCGATCCAGACGGGAACATGTCCGCAGAGATACCCTTGCTCTTGAGCGCGTATTCCATCGCGCTGACAGCACCGTCGAACGCAGCGGAGGCTTCGGCGTTCATTTCATTCAACTGCGAGGGATGGAAAATATTGAATTCGTCAGTCTCGCGCGTTCGAGTTCGTTTCGTTGGAAAGTTCGAGATATCATGGGACGGGATTCACGCGTCGCTAGAGCGCTAACACTTACGTTGAGCTTTTCCTTCATGGAAAGCTTGACCTTGGCACCATCAATACCGATGATGGTGACGGTGACTTTCTCGCCGACCTTGCAGAAGTCTTCAACCTTGACATTGAAGTCGTCGGAAAGCTCGGTGACGTGCACCAAACCTTCGACACCCTCCGCAACCTGCACGAACGCACCGAAAGGTTGGATAGACATGACTTCACCCTCAACCTTGGTGCCCTTCTTCAAGCCTTTGACGGCTTGAGCCTTGGCGTCTTGCTGCTTCTTGTACTCTTGGCGAGCCAAAAACTTGGCCTCTTGCTGAGACTTGATGGCCGCGAGCTCTTCCTCCGTCGGCGGCTTCTTCATCGTCAAAGAGATCTTCTTATCCTTGATTTCTTTGATCCACACTTGGACTTCTTGGTCCTCAGAGACGACGTCGGCGACGTTTTCGACGAAGCCGTCTTGGAGCTCAGAAATGTGCACCAAGCCGTCGTTTCTCGCGCCAAAGTCAACGAAGCAACCGTAGTCTTGGATGCGCTTCACCTTGCCGGTGAATTCAGCACCGACAGTGATGTCTTCATCCTTCACGGTCACGTTCTTGCGCGGGAATCGGCGACGCGGCTTCTTTTCAATCGCTTCTTCGGCGCCGGTTTCAGGTTCCGACACGGCGGCGACGATGCCGGTGCGGCGAGCGGCAATAACCGCGCGAGATTGAGATCTGAGAGGTTTCACGTGCGCGCGATTCGTCAGTCACAATTCTTTCACGCCCATTTCATCCCTCCTCTCGCGCTTCTCGACCTCGCGCGTCGCTCTCGAGAACGATTCGGTCGCGTCGTTATCCCTTTCCGTGGGGTCTCGCGTCTCACCTGGCGGCGACGCGGACGCGCGTGGAGACGTGCGCGCAAGCGGCGAACTGCGTCGAGAAAGAGCGCGCGCGCGACATCGTCAGTCATCGAATTCGTTCCACGGTCCACAGACGTCACCCGCCGTCTCTCCTCTCGTCTCCCGGCGCGCACCCCGACCGACGCGCCCGGGTCGCGCCGCCGGTGACGTCGGTCACCCTCCAGCGCGTTTCGCGCCTCGCGCCGAGACGTCCCGACGTCCCGACGCCCCGACGTCCCGACGCGCGCGATTCCGCGCGAGACGGACGATGTAAAAAATCCACGTCGACGCATTCGCACGAATCGCGCGTCGACGCTCACCTGAGTGGACGCCATGACGCAAACCTCGTGCGCGGAATGACGGGCGAGCCACCGCCGACCTGGAGACGCACGACCCGACCGACCGACCGACCGACCGACCGTGACCGCGGACTATGAACCGACCGACCGACCGGCCGATCCACACAAGTCCGTCCGTCCGTCCGTCCGTCGTATTACACCACGCGGTATCCCCATCAATCGCACACGCGTGTACAATTTTCGTTTGGTCGTTTCATCGGTCGAGGGAACGTGCACATTTTGACCGATCGTGATCCTCGAAACAGTCCCCCCCCATGCCCCCCCCCTCGGGCTCGACGATCCGCACGCGAAAAAGTCGAGTCGAGTCATCGAGGGTGAATTGGATTGGATCGGGTCCGATGTATGGGCAAACAGACGGACGATCGCCCCGATCGTGCGTCGATCGGATCGATCGATCGATCGATCGATAGATGAACGAATGCGAGTCGTCCGCGCGTCACTCTACGACGAGGTACGTGACGTGAACGCGCGCGCGCCCGCTCGATCCGAACGCTCGCCCGTCTTCGCGCGACGACGCCGACGACATCGCGAGACGACGCGACGGCACCGAGTGGACGACGATGACCACGATCACGATGGCTGACGAGGCGGGTCCCGTCCCGACCGGTGCTCGCGATCGTGGCGCGTGCGCGGTGAGGAGGGGTCGAGGGGACGGTGGTGATCGCGGAGGATGTCTCGCCCGTTCGTTGCCTCGTCGAGGACGCGCGGGCGTCGACGCGGGCGCGGGAATCGACGCGTAGAAAAGGAAACGGCGACTGACGAGAGGGACCCTGGGACTCGACGTCGACGCGCGCGCGCAGGTTGACGCCGATTCGAACAAACATACGACACGACACCATGTACACCGTGAAGGCGACGCAAATCGCGTCCTACAGAGCTAACCAAGCGCGCGCGCTTCGTCGCGCGGGCACGAGCACGACGCGCCGAGTCTCGGCGGTGACGCGCGCGTTCACCGAACACTCCGAGGGCGACATGGTCGCCAAGTACCCGCTCGGCGGCGACGTGTACAAGGTCGAACTCGACTGCTCCCAGTCTAACATCCAGCTCGGTCTGTTCCTCGAGCCTGGTCCGGACGACCGTCCTCGCGTGCGCACGATTCGCCCGGGTGGAACGGCCAAGGGCAAGGTCGAAGTGGGCGACGTGGTCTTGGCCACGAGCTACACAGTGTTGACCAACGTCCGCGACTCTTCGTGGGGGAGCGCCAAGAAAGGCTGGCTCGACACCGCGGAGACCACCTCCGCGCAAGCCGAAGCGGCGATGACGACCAACTCGTCCACCCTCGGCATGATTTTGTCCCGCAACTACAAGGAGACGGGATTGAAGAAGGCCAACGTCGACGAAGACACCGCGTCTTGGGCCGCGCGCGTCGCCGCAGAGGCGCGCGCGAAGCGCGAACAATAAGCGCACATACTTCGAACGAGGTATTATCGCTCACCGCGCGCATTCGATCGTAACTTGTGATTTGAATCGAGCTCCTCAATCAAACGAAAACTAGAAAACCAATGGGAACGAACCGTAATATTTGGCGCAACTCTTTCCACAAAAGAAACACTGCGTCTTTCAGCCTAAACCGCGACTTCAAAGCTCTCCGCGTCTCTCGCTCGACGCGAGAACTGCGAAGGGATGACATCGAGCTGAAACGTACGCATGACTTCAGACACCATACGGACGGATTACGTGTACTGCGGGGCGTTCACCGCAAAGAGATTCGGCGCGCTCGCCGCCCTGATCGCGCAAAACACCGCACTGGTGCTCGTGACTAAGTTTTCCTTTTCACGCGGCGTGCTTACGCCGTACCTCGTCTCAACCGTCGTCGCGTGCTCTGAGTCGCTGAAATTCATCGTGAGTTGCGCTCTATTGACGAATACGCATGGAAAAGGCGCCGCAATTTCGGCCATGCGGGATTTGCGCTCCAACGGTGCGCGCCTCGCGTTGCCTTCGGCGCTGTACGTCATTCAGAATAATCTTCTCTTCAAAGCTGTTCGATTGTTGAGCCCGACGATGTACATGGTGTGCTCGCAGAGTAAGATTTTGACGAGCGCTTTATTCTCCGTTTTGCTTTTAAACTCGAGAATCACGCGAAGACAGTGTTTGGCGTTGATGACGCTCGTTGTGGGTATGATATTGGTAAACGCGAGCGAGGGAGGGGCAGAGCGCGTCGTTGCGTCGGCCAATGGTGGTGGTACATCGCGCGGTCTTTTGGCTGTGTTCACAGCGACCTTCATCTCCGGGTTCGCCGGTGCGTATTTGGAGAAAATGTACAAGTCATCGAGCCACGGGGGTGCTGATTCTCATTCCGACTCGGTATGGTTTCGAAACACGCAGTTGGCGTGTTTTTCGGTTCCCGTCGCGCTGATGAGCGCGTATTGGCGCGATAGCGCGCAAATCGGGCACGGTGGGTTTTTCCAAGGTTACGATTACGTCGTCGGGATCGTCGTCGTACTTCAAGCGACCGGCGGACTCGTCGTCGCGCTCGTGATGCGGCACGCGGGTAATATTCTGAAATGCTTTGCGGTGTCGATTTCCATGTGCAACTGCGCCGTCTTTACGTGTTTAGTGTCGTTGGAGCAGACGAGCGTGTCCACGTTGGTGATGGGACTCGCACTTGTCGTCGCTGCGACGTTCGCGTACTCCGCGTGAGGTTTTGAATAGAGCCCTAAAGCGTCACATCCTGTAGAAGTATTTATCCCGTGTGCTATTGCACACGTTACAATCTAGGAACCTACAGATCATGAAAATGACAACTCTACTCTAATCCGAGCGCGTTTTCGCGCGCCGTACAACGATGAGAACGCACGCGACGATGCCCTCGCATGACGACACGTCTCACGGCGCGCACAAACCGCATGAGCGCGCGCACGCGGGTGATTCCGAGTCGCGCGCCGAATCGGGCGCCGTCATAAATTCTGGGTTGCGCTCACACCAACCGTCACGAGCCCAGGCCGCGCATTCGCTCCACTCGTCCACGCACGGTTCGTCCGCGGTGCGTCGAGTTAGGGAAATCATCGGTAGCTCGTGCTGAAAGTTACCGTCGAATTCGGCGACCCGAATCCATTTCACTGCGGTCCACTTTTGTCCAGCGACGACTGGGCACGCGCCGTGAAGCGAACCGCTGTCCAGCGCGCCGTCAGACGTCATGCTAAAGAAGAGAATCGCGTCGCCGCGAACGCTCTTCACCGGGATTCCTCTCTTTGCGCAGTCCGAGCGCTTCACGTTTGACGCGAACGGATTATTTTCCTCGTTCGCCTCGAAATGTTCGGGAAGTTCGGCGTTCGGAAACGTCGTTTCGCCGCCCTCCTCCGTGTCTACCAAGTAAATGAGCACCGTCGCCACGCGCTGACCGCCGCGTTTCGGCGCCGGATTGACCTTGTCGTGAAAGTAATCGTAGTGTGGATCGTACTTTTGACCTTTATCGTATCGCAGAATTTGTATCCCTTCGCCATTCTTCTCAGGCGTCCCGCTCGCCCTGGCGATGCGTTCCTCTATTCGGCGCACGACTTCGTCTTGTCCCTTTCTCAAAAACATCCCGGCGCTCGTGCGAATGTTCGACGATACCGAGGTTCCACCATCGCCGACCACCGTGGAAGGAGCTAATTCTTGTTTCGCTAGATTCATCAAGTGATCGCACTCCGATTCAGACAAAAAGTTGCGCAACAGGTACGCCTTCGGCACCTCGACGCTGAGGACCAGCGGCGGCGTATCGGGAAAACCCGGCGCGTCGGCGAGCGCCGCAGCGCGGCCGTACAAGCTCAGAGGCCGATCGTACGATGTGCTATTATCGCTCCTCCATTCTTTAGCGCGCACGCCCAGCGCGAGTGCTCCATCGTCGTCGCGAGGGCCCGCGCGTCTCGCTCGTCCCGCCGATGGACGGCGTCGATCCGAATCCAATCCGAGGACGTCGTTCCGACGCGCCAACAGCGCGCGCGTGACGCAGAGCGTGACGACTAAGACGCCGGCTAACGCGAGATCGACGATGCGTCCCGCTATCGCGACGTTCGACCGCCTCCCGCGCGTCGTATTTCGACCGTACCGTCGCCGAGACTTTTCGTGGAACGCCGTCGCGTGCGCCGTCGTCGCCGTCGCCGCCGGGAGCACGCTCGCCGATCCGCTCGACGCGTGCCGCGACGACACCATCGCCGACGCCGACGCGATGAACGTCGATGAATGGCGCGCTTCGTCTCGAACCTCTCGAGACGAATGGTTGTGAATGATTATGGAATTCATGCATTCACGCGTTCGTCGGGCCATTCACGCGCGCGCGTTCGCATCGTAACGCTCGCGTGCACGTGGCGACGCATCATGCGTTCGATCTCGACAGCGCCGTTCGCGTGCGTCGTCGTCGCCTCGCGCGCGACGAGGGCGGGGTGGCGCGAAGGCACGCGATCATTCGCGGCGTCGACGTCGCCTCGCGCGAGCGCCGGCGCGCGCGCGTCGACGTCGACGTCGACGTCGACTATGGATGACGCCGCCAACGACGACGGGACGACGGTGCCTGAATCCTCGAATAACGTCGCGCTGTACGCCGTCCAGCGTGGGGACACGCTGTTCTCAATTGCCACAGAACACGGCTGCGAGACGGAGCAACTCGTCGGCGAGAACGAGCTCGGCGTTCGACGAAGCATAGAGGTCGGTCAAATACTTCGCGTTCCCGTGAACGTCGAGCGCGCGTCGTACACGGTTCGAGCAAAGCTAACGAATGCGCCGCTGGGTAACACGCCCGCGAGTTCGGGTCGTCGCAAGACATCGACGCGTCTCGGCGGACTCGCGCCGCGCGCGAAAATGGCGACGACGAGACGACGCGTCGGTCGAGACCATCGGGTGGTGACTCCGGCGCAAACAGTGGGAATAGGGGCGTGTGTGGCGATCAGCATCGTGGTGTTGTCCGTGTCCGCGAACGGCTCGCGTTCGAAACAAGCGGCGAGGCGCGCTTTCAAAGGCGTTCCGAAGAAGGCGACCGCGAGCGCAGAGTCGCCGAATGTGAGCGTCGAGACGCCGAAACCAGCGTTTCCGACGATGGCGAAATCGGCGTCACCGACGTACTCGGACGATCGAGACGCAATGTTGGTAGAAATTTCGTCCATGCGCGAGTTGCTGCGCTCGTACGATTTCAGCGCCGAGCCGCCGAACGTTTCGGACGCGTCAGAGAAAAGCTTACGAGAGCGTGACGATGATGTGACGTTGCTTTCGTATGATGAAGGCTACGAGGCGATGAAGGCGACGTACTTGGCGGAGATGGAGACGATGCGCGCGAGCAAGAAGGGTGAGAGTCAAGAGGCCGAGAACGCAGAGGCAAGTTTTTTCAGCATCGTTCGAGAGTCCTTGGATGACGACGATGACGACGATGAAGACGACGACGACGACGACGACGACGACGACGATGACGACGCAGAGTGCGACGGCGCGACGAGCGTCGTCGCGGATGAGAAAAGTCCGGAGACGATACGCGCGGAGGAGTCGAGCGCAGTAGTCCTCGGTGCCGCCGAATCGAAAGCACGCGAGTACGTGCTCGCCAACGCGAGGATGGTGAACGAAAGCGCGCCGCGGCCCGTGATGGACAAAAAGTTGTCTCGCAGCACGAGCATCCGCGCGGCATCCAGAGGCTCGGATCAAGGATTTAAGCGCGCGTTACCCATGGCGCTCGGGAGTTTGATTTACGACGCGCAAGTTGTTGTGAACGCTATACAGAAACGCGTTCTCGGATGATTGCGAGAGATCTTTCTCGCGTAGGTTTGTCATGAAGCATGTACTCTAACAAAATTGATGCCGCTCGCGTCGCACACTCGATCGCGTAAAGATGCGCGAAGGACTCCTCGGCGCGGAAGTGAAAAGTAAACATTTTCATTTGTTACAACGCAACGCGATCGAGATCAGTTCACGGGTCGGTTCAAGAGCGCCATGCGCATCTTGAACCCGCGCTCGTACCACCCCATGATGGTTTCGCGAACGCCGCCGTCTTTTTCACCCCCCCCAAGCGTCGATTCGGCGCGCGACTTGCCGATGGGAAGGTGAAGCTTCGGGTCGCAGAAATCGTACGTTCCGTCCTGCGGCGTGTGATAGCAATCGGCCACCGAGTTTTCGTCCGTGATGCCCCACGCGCCTCGAAAAGACGTGGGCACAAAACCGTTGTAGTTGCCGTGGCGGCATCCGAGCACATTGTATTTGCTCGCGTCGTTCATCGCCTTGACGATGCGCGCGTCCACCTCTCGCACGCGTTCGTCGTCTTGTTCGTCGTACCAACTGGGGACGTAGCCGCCTTGCTTCTCCTTTTGCACCTTTTGCACGGTGGCAAAGTAACAGTTCAAGTTCATGCACACCTTTGGATCGTCGCAATGAGAGATGCAATGCTTGGATAACCAGGCGTCGATCATGTCCGCCATCTCCGCCTCTTCGATAAACTTCATGATGGTTTGAACCCCCTTCCGAGTCATCATGTACGACGGCGTGCCCGCCCAGTTGCACCGTTTATCGAATTTGTACAAGTACACGTCGCGCTCGTTATTGAAGCGTTCGTTCTCTTGGAGTCCTGACCACAAACCCGTGGCGGCTGACTTGAATCGCTTGAGAAGCTGCCCCGTCGGCGCCTCGTCGGGCTTCAACCACACTAGATCGGCCCCCTCAGGCAGTTGCGCCTCGAGCTCGTTGTAGTCGAGCGGGTGCACGCCGGTCAGCGTGGCGCCGTCAGACTCCCACATGACAAAGGTCGGTTCTTTCGACGCTAAAAATCTCTTCCACACGCGCATGTGCGTCAACAGACACCCGGTGTGGTGCGCGAGTTGCGAGTTGCAGGGTCGACCGCAATCTTCGGCATCTTTACCGACAACGCCTTGAATGAAGGGAATCTTGGCCAATTTGTCATGCGGAATGTGAGACGTCGCATCTTTCGCGACGTCTTGCGTCGCCGGCCATCGGGACGGAAACGTGGCTTGTTGAAAATTGACGATGGAACCGATCTCCTTGCCGCTCATGCTCAGCTGACTGGACAACAGTCCGCTCAACCACAGGTACGCCTTGGTGATTTTAGTCGCATCCTCCGAACCCTTTTTACCGTCACCCATGATGTATATCGGCACGTGCAGTTTGCCGCGCGCATGCGCGCCGAGCGCGGACGCTGTCGCGTTCCCATTCCCGCCCAACCACGCCTCGCGCTCCCACGGCGCTCTGTACGCGTCTCCGAGCGCGCTCGTCGCCGACGAGACGCCACCGCTCGCGGACGCGGCGCTCACGCCGAGCGACACGAGCGCCAGCGCGCCCAGCGCACCGACAATCGCCACGCGTCCTCGAAACGCGCGCGTCGTCCCGTCATCACCACCGTCACCACCCTCTCGCCCGCTCGCAATCTCCACATCGTCCGCGTCGAGCAATCGCGCGCGCTCGCTTCCTCGCGCGCGCCGCTCGTCTCCGACGCTCGATCGCGTCATCCTCGATCGATCACTCGACTCGCGCGTTTCTCAAGCGCCCTTCGCGCGTCACCGAGTGCGGTGGTCGCGCCGATGCGATGCACGCATGAATGGGTGTTGCGTCCTCGCATCCTCCATCACAGTCGGACAATCGGAGGGATGGACCATCATCGGCCGTGAGTGCATGAATGCATGCGTGCATGACTGGAGACTCGTCGACGCGTGACTCGTCGACGCGAGACGCGACGCGCGAGTGATTGGACTCGACTCGACGACGCGATCGACCGCATGGTGCTCGCGCGCGCGCTCGAGCGCGGGATGATGGCGCGCGCCAGCGGGACGTCGGAGGCGGATGACGTGTTCGGGCCGGTGCGGGCGGTCCGAGAGCTCGGGGACGCGGCGCGAGTGGGGGCGATGCGAGCGATGGCGGCGACGACGGAAGTGGTGATGCGCGCGGGAGCGAGCGATGTCGTGCGCGTGCGCGGGCGAGCGAGACGAGGAGCGAACGAACGGAACGTCGTTCGATGCGACCCGCGACTGCGCGGCAAGTTTCTCGCGGCGATGATTCCGGGAGATAGCGCGGTGGAGAGCGTCATCACGAGCGGGATCTTCTCGACGCTCAACATATATAACACTCTGATCATCGGTCGATTGATCTTGACGTGGTTCCCGAACCCGCCGCGACAGATCATGTACCCGCTGGCGACGCTGTGCGACCCGTACCTGAACTTGTTCCGAGGCATCATTCCACCGCTCGGCGGCATCGATCTCTCGCCAATCCTCGCCTTCACCGTGCTCAACGTGTTCCAAGGCACCGCAGCGGCGTTGCCGTGCGAGTACGACGAAGCCACAGGGCAGGCGCGCGTGCCGAAAAAGCGGACGAGAGGCTTCGCGGCGGCGGTGCAGAAACGCGAACGCGTTGATACCTCCGTCTCGCGCAAGTAGAGTGTGATGGTAGTCTGAATGAAACCGTACAAGCATAACAAGCATACGACTTTCAAGCGCACTGTTCATGATTATCTACAATGTGGGAGGGGGTGAAATCTAAATTCTATGTTGTCGCTATTTTCTCTCGTAGTCGTCGAACCATCTATGTTGCATCGCGTGCTTCGCGCTGATTCGCTTTTCCGGTGCGTACTGGAGCAATTGTCGCAATAAATCCACGCCGTCCTCGTCCAACGCTGGACATAGCGATTCCCACGGCTTCGGTTGCCATCGCGGAAAGCCCTCTTGAAAATCGGGAAGGTCCCTCGCCTCGGGCCACAACTCATCGTTTGGCGTTCCCAGCTTCTTGAAGATTTTGAAAAGCTCGTCGATCTCCGAATCCCCGGGAAACAACGGCGACTGATTGATCATTTCAGCGAAGATGCACCCGATGCTCCACACGTCGACGGGAGTCGAATACCGTCGAACGCCGAGCAAAATTTCGGGCGATCTATACCAAAGAGTCACGACCTCGTGCGTGTACGCGCGCACCGGTATCCCGAAAGCGCGCGCGAGACCGAAATCTGCTAATTTTAGCACATTGTTCGTCGTGTCGATCAACAAATTCTGTGGCTTGAGGTCTCTGTGAAGGACACGATGCGAGTGACAAAAAGCTATTCCGGCGCACATCTGATAGACGTAGCCCTTCACCACCATTCGATCGTTCAACACGTGCGGGGTCGAGTCCATGTGCTTTTTCAAATCTAAATCCAAATATTCAAACACCAAATACAGTTTCGTCTCCTCGTGAATCACCTCGAGCAACGACACCACGTTTTCGTGTCTCAGCTCTTTCAGGAGCGAGATTTCGCGAATCGCCGTGCTCGGTACGCCCTCATCGTCTTGGTCCAGCCGTATTCGTTTCAACGCCACCATGCTATCGTCGCGAAGGCTTCTCGCCTTGTACACCACCCCGTACGTTCCCTCACCAATCTTTAAAACCTTCTCGTAGTTCTCCATCGTCCGTCTCCCCGATCGATGACGACCGATCGATCGATCGAGACGATCGACGCGACGACGACGAACCGTGTGCCCCCGTCGACACCGACAGACCAAGGGACGAACGACGACGACGACGACGACGACGACG
>CEUV01025774.1_pt1 | contig 11235 bp, 12 predicted proteins | sample 356401 | NCBI WGS metagenome assembly CEUV01 (sample SAMEA2622710, study PRJEB7988) | marine metagenome | isolation source: saline water (ENVO:00002010), including
TGGTTCAATAATCCACGGTGGAATAATGGTCCTCTTTTCGTAGAGGTATTTTGGTTACTATCCATTCTTCCATTTATTCCAGTAGTAATTGCCTTCCCGCCCAGTTTTGTTGTTTTATTATTCGTGTTATTGTTGTACAGAATTGCTCTAATTCGAATCTATGGCTATTTCAGACCAAACTGGGAAGAGACTGACCCAAGGGGTTCGGTTATCGTTGAGGCACTGGCTGATCTAACTCAGCCATTGGAAGATTTCGTTGATGAAACCCGTGAAGATGTCAAAGAGACACTGAAAGAATATGATGAAAATATGAGTGAGCGAGAGTGGTATCGCAAAAATCGCACTGCGATTTTGATTGCTGCTGCAGTTGCTGTATTCTTTGCGTTAGTTGTGACTCAGATCATCATCGAGGAATTCCTAATTGCTTAATTTTACCAAGGGAATTTGGCAGACCAAACAATTAGGTCGTTGACAATAACTTGTATTCCCAAGAAGATGGAACCAAGCAGCATTACCCCTGAACCGTCGACTCCATCTTGGTATGCTCCGTACGCAAGCAGTCCAAACATGATGTTGCCAATCGATGCTAGCGCTAGGATTCCAATCACCAAGAATGGGGTCCAAGCATAGTCGTTATTGATGTGCATTCTAGTGCTATCAATCCAGAACATGGATGGAATCAAGAACATTGCATAAGCAAGAAGAAGCCTTTGTGCACCTTTTCCATCAGATTCGCCCCATGGCCAGTGTAGTGATTCAAGTACAGCGACGTCTAGTTTGAATAGTGCTACCCACCAATACATCAGGAATCCAATTGCTGCCAAAAACATGAATGGCACAATGTAAGTGATCCATGAACTCGGGATTCCGCCCCACAGCGCAGCCTTGTCATCCATCTTCGACAGAGCTAAGCCATAACTCACTAGAACTAGTGGGCCTGCAATGAATGTGAAGGTCCTGACCATCTCGCGACTTACTTCCATGTCTGGTAGTAATACGACCCCCTCTTAATGGGTTGTAATAATCCAAGTCACAAAACTCTCATTACGGAAGTTCCATCCCTTCTCCGGTGGAAAAGAGTGCCTTACAATTTCGTGCGGGTATCACTGTACTGTGACATTTGTTGTCCCGGGTAACCAGTCCTCTTCTCTCAAATGGAGTTCATTTATTTCAATATCACATTGCACGGAGCAAATGTCTACTCCATTTTCTGCTACTGTGGCAATTTCGAATTCCTCCCAAACTGCGTAATAATTGTCAATCCCTGAAAACGAAATAATACAGTCTGCATCCTCCCAGTTTGTATAACAAGTGTAGTATTGGTTATTGACTGTGATGTTGAGCGTAAAGCCATAGTTGTATTCAGACACATACCAATCAATCTCTCCGAAGAACTCATCAATTTCGACAGTCATAAGATTATCATTTGAAGCAGTAGTTACCGAATCAGAATGGTCTTGCGCTAGGTAGTGTGTAGAATCCCACGCATCGGTCGGGCTAGCACCAGTCGGGTCAGCGTAGATCCAAGTACAAAAATTTGGAAATTGTGTTGAGTTTATTGTTGAGTTTAGCGTTGTATTATCTGCAAAAGCACCCGACTTGTGGTACAAGTAACACTCAGTTGGCCTATCATTGTAATTCCCTACACCTAACAATTGTCCGTTCAAGTCAACGTAACTAGTGTATAAATGGCTGAAAAACGTTAAATCTCCTTCAACCTGATAATTAATTTTTTTCAAGTATTTTCCTTCTTGTGGGAAATGAATCTCCTCAATCAAAAAATCCCCATCAATGTACCAGCACCTTTGGTCGAAATCTAGATCAGTAGGCCAGCCTTCTATCTCTCCATCGGCTTGGAATGTTATTTCTCTGATCGTACTGTCATAATATGTGTGCTGCAGCCAAAGCCCGTACAAGTCAGGATCCAAAACATCATCGTCACAATTCGAGCTTGAATTACTCGATGAATCATCATCATCGGACAAACATCCTTGCAAAGTAGACATCAGAAGAATCAAGCAAACAAAGAAAAATCGCATCTTCATTGATTATACTATGCAGATTTACTGCATAAATCTGGCGCCGACTAATTAAGTAAAACCCGGTTAAAGAAGTTCGGTTTCTTCAGCAGAACCTGATGACCAGTCATAGATTCCTTTACCGGATTTCTTGCCTAGGCGTCCTTCTGAGATCAACTTCTCAAGGAGCGGATGAGGTGTGTAGGAATCATCATTGAATGATTTCTTCAGATTCAGCAAAATGTCCCTGCGGACATCTAGGCCAACGAGGTCAGTAAGAGCGAGTGGGCCCATCGGATGCTTGTATCCCAAGACCATCGCAGTGTCGATATCCTTCGCAGATGCAACACCATCAGCTAGCATACGTATTGCCTCATTTCCTAATACTACGCCAAGTCTAGATGTAGCAAATCCTGGGACGTCCTTGACTAGAATCGTGGTTTTACCCATTGCTTCACCCGCAGCAGTAGCAGCTTCAATTGTGGATTCAGAGCACGAATCATGCTTGATCAATTCAAGCAGTTTCATAATTGGAACCGGATTGAAGAAATGCATCCCAATTACCTTGTCAGCTCTACCTGATGCAGCCGCAATGTCTGCAATTGAAAGGGAAGAAGTGTTTGTGCCTAGGATGCAGTCTTGCTTAGTCATTGTACCAAGGTCTGCGAAAATTTTGTGCTTCAAGTCTGGGATTTCGGGGACAGCCTCGATTACCAGGTCAGCATCTTTTACCGCCTCTCGCATGTCAGACACGGCGTGAAGATTTGCTGCCCAAGTTGCCTTTTGTTCAGCAGTGGTTTTACCTCTAGCGATGCCTTTGTCCCAAAATGCGTCTATGGTGTTCATTCCGCGCTCTAGTCCTTCGGGGAATGCATCATACAGATTGGTATGCCAACCCGCTTGTGCACAAACTTGTGCAATTCCTGCACCCATTGTTCCTGCTCCAATGACGGCTACAGTATTGATTCCCATGTTTTAGTCCAAGAGAATTAGGTTGATGACGGTTGCTTAGATTGAGCGAGGTAAACTCCCCCTACAATTAGAATGAATGATGCGATTAGTGAAAGTCCTAATTTTTCATCAAGCAATAGCCATCCACTTAGAATTCCAAATATGGGTACAAGGTAAACGTACATTGCCGACCTTCCTGCTCCGATGATTCGAATTCCGTCAGCAAACCAAACGTAACTCAAGACTGTTGAGAAGATAGCAAGGAAAGCAAGCCACGCCCATCCTTCGAGCGAAGCATCGGTCGGGAATCCAACTTGAGTGTATTCCCAAATTACCGCAGGTGTTTGGATTAGAAGTCCAATAACGCTTGACCATACGGTAAGGTGTAGCGGAGACATCGGGTTTTCTCCAGTCATTGCTTTCTTCATCAAAATCGTTGTACAAGCCCAAGATAGAGCAGCCATTCCAATCAATGCATCTCCTAGAAGTCTCTCATTTACTGGAAGGTCTACATTTGGTGAATACCAGGCGATTACAACAACGCCACAAACGGCTGATAGCAACCCCGCACCAAGTCTAAAATCGAATTTTTCTCCAAGAAATGGTATTGCTAGAATCGCCGTAAACACTGGATTGAAAGTTATCATCAACGAAGCATCGCCCGCAGCAGTCCATTTCATTCCATACATGAAAAATGCCTGATAGAGAAAGGTCGACAGAAAACCGATTGCGGTAATTATTTTCCATTGATCTTTTGCAGGAAGAATCCATTGTTTCGTTACTTTCAGAAAAACCAAAAAACACGCTACTGCTATGATGTATCTGAACCATCCAGCAGTAAATGGTGGTATCTCAAGTGCGGCAACTCTGCCAGCTACCCAACCCAGTCCCCAAATTATCGCAACAGCAAGCAACTTTAGGTGAGTTGAGACATTTTTCATCCAAATCGCTCCAAGCCGAGTTGCAAAATGCGGGCTCTAGGCAGCCCGATTTCTGGCATTCCTTCGGCTGGGGCGTGAATCTTCAGTCCTTCAAGTCTTTGAACGTACAATCCGTATGATGCGATATCGTTTGGAAGATATGGTGTAGGCAGACCTAGTTTTTCTAGGCCATCACATGCTTCTTTGGTGTAGATTGGATAAACGTTGGTCTCAAAGTGCATCCAGGTTGAGACTCTTTTGCAATCTATGTTTTCCAAAGTCAACAAGTGCTCAAGCAATCCGACGTCTGGGTACTTGATTGTTTGAATTGCCATGTTAACCTCCATGACAACATCTTCAGGCCAAGCAAATGGTGTGTTCTCTGCCCAAGAATCAGCCAACTCGATGTGTTCTATGATATCTTCACCAGTTACAGCAAACAGAGTTTCCTGATACGGACGATCCTCGTACGCATCGCTGACTAAACCTGGTAGTACCGAATAGAAGCGTTCTAACTCCGCTTCGTCGGCTCCGTAGAGCGAGACGGGAATCAAATAACCACCTCAAGCAGTTGCGCCGATTCCACTAGCGAGTTGTCGAGGAGTCAGTGGCTTGTCTTCGATCCACTGCTGCTTGAACAATTCCTTCAGGGCTTCTTCGTCTTCTGGTGTAGGTAGGACGGTGCGTAGGTACTCTGCGTACTCTTCGTCACTTCCTTCGAATAATTCTCCGGTTGTGTAGCACTTTTTGCCACCGAATGCACCGATATCTCTGTGGAAGTTTTCGTGAGGAACGTAGAGAGTTACTCCGCATCCTTCAGGTAGGTAGCCGTTTAGTTTCTTGACTTCTCTAACGATTTCATCGTGATAGTGACCACGGCTCTCTTCGTTGAGGACTTCCTTGTCGACTTCTATCTCGCCTTCGAGCTTCTTGCGCTCATCCCAGCGTCCCTTAACTCCCCAAACGTATGCCCAGTGAGCGGATGTGGATGAGTCTGTACCGAACAAATCGTGAGCGGTTGCGACCCACTTGTTCATGTATCGTTGTAGCATGTCTAGCGGAATAACTCCTGCCTTGATGATTCTGCGTAGTCCATTTGAACCGGTTCCGAGGTGGAACGATTCTTCCTTGAGCATTGGTCCCATAGATGCTGCTAGTGGCTTGAATGCAGATGTAGATAGCATACCAAGCTGGAACTTTCCATCTCTATCTACGAACATTGTGTAGTTGAAGAAATCAAGCCAGTGTGGCATTGGTCTGTTGAAAGCACCAAGTAGTCTGTCGCCATCTTGTGCGTTTCGCTCTAGTAACTTCTGAGCTTCTCTTCGTCCCTGCTGTCCGAAGTATGTCATGAGGAGGTAAGCCATTTGCCAACCGTGTCTCTGTTCTTCGGCCATGATACGAGCGGCTGCATAGCGGTCATAATCTGTTGGTGCGGTTTCAAGTAAGTGTCTCTGTTGTTCGACCGATGCAAACTCAGTGTCACCTTGAACGGTGATCATTGCGACTAAAGAGTCACGAATGTTCTGGTGAGGCACTTGTAGTGCTCTCTCCCACTTTGCTCTTCCAGCGTAGTCACCGAATTCAATGACGTCGCCTGCACGGTCCCAATCAAACAGAATCGATAGGTCGAAATCGCCTAGCCATTCTCTGTTGAAACCCACTCTGTCTTGCCATTCGCCAAAGTTGGCGACCCAGTCTTCCCATGTCTTAGGTAGTTCTGCCATGGTGCGGGGAGAGAGCTCCTACTATTCATGAATTTGCGAACATGTTCGCACGAACATGTTCAGGGTGAGTTTCGACGTACCTCTTCTGCGAACACGTTTAGAACGATTCCCTCGATTTTGTGAAGGTGTACAGATAAGGTGGATTTACTCAAACCTAGAAGTTCAGCCAAATCGCTGAGAGTAATTCGCCTTGGTGTATCCCAATACCCTTCATTAAGCGCAGAATCAAAAATCAGTCTTTGCTTTGGCGTCAGCATTCTAGAACCAGTTGCTCTAGTTGATACTACTCTGTACGGAGTTCCTTCTTCCCTCAAGAGGTGAACTAATTCTCGACTTTTTTGAGCTGAGCACTCAATTGTCCAATCTACCCAGCCGTCTCTCACTTCGAACGGAGATTGCGGTATTACACCGACTTCCCTGATTTCTTTGATGTATCCGCCGCCCTTTGGGGCGATGTCAACTTCGTAGCGATTACCACCAAGGTCTCGCACTTCATCTACGCCCTGATGTGAGATCAATTCATCTTTAATTTCACAGGAAGAAGACATTTTTGCAGTACCTCTGCCTCTTCCTAACGGCATTGTTTCTTCAATACGCAGTACTGCCTCAGGACGTTGTCTAGATACATCCCCGGACCAATGTCCTTCGGGTAAGCGAACCTCGATTCTGAGTTGGTTCACCATGTTATCACAATGAATGGGTTCGGTCGTGACGAGTAACTTTACCAGTTTGCACGTCGATTAACTCAGCAAACGTTTGAACGCTGTCATCGTTTACTATAACTCCTGGAAGATATCCGTCGCAAACACCAGATGCAGCAAATATAGCATCATCTGAGCGGCAAAGGTCTGTTGCATCCCAGAGCCTGGTCAAATCATCATCGACCATTTTCTCTGCTCTCTTCTCTTCCTCGTCGGAGCGGAATACTAGCCTTCCTTCGAAAACGCCACCAATTCCTCGAATTGCTGTTGCTGTGATTACCCCCTCTGGCGCAGCACCGATTCCTAGTAGCATGTCATACGGGCCATCAGGTCTTGCTGCCCAAATTGCTGCAGAAACATCTCCGTCCCCCATCAAGTGTAGTTGTGCACCTGCTTCTTTGACTTCTTTGAATAATTCAGCGTGCCTTTCCCTGTCAAGAGCCACAACCTTGACTTCAGACATTGGCTTATCCAATACATCTGCGGCTTGTTCTAGGTTGTAGGTCACGCCTCCATCCAAACTGATGTGACCCGCTAGTTCTGGACCAGCAGCGATTTTGTCCATGTAACAGTCCGGTGCGTGAAGCAGAGTTCCTCTCGGAGCTGCGGCAAGAACAGCGATAGAGTTTGGAGTATTGTCCGCACAATTGTTTGTACATTCAAGCGGATCTACCGCTATATCGATTTGAAGTGCTCCCTCGACACCAATTTGGTTTCCGAGTTCCTCTCCGATGAATAGCATTGGAGCATCGTCTCTTTCTCCTTCGCCGATTGCAACTCTACCATCGAATGGCACTTTGTCGAATGTTTTCCTCATCGCTTCAACAGCTGCAGCATCTGCAGCGTTTTTGTCACCCAAACCGCGCCATGCCGCACTTGCAATTGCCGCTTGGTCTACCGCTTCCAAAAAGTGATTTGCTAGGTCAGCGGTTCTCGCCATGTTGTCTGCGATAAGTAACCCCTCCATCAATAAAGCGCTTAATCCGCCTTGTGCTTTTCTAGGACAACTATGTCTGTGATTTTGGTTTCTGGATATTGGCCATTAGCGTCTTTTTCCAATGATTTAACCATGTCAAGAGCGCATAGGAGGCCTGCTGAAACTCCAGTTAGTGCTTCCATTTCTATCCCAGTCTTGTAGAGGGCATTTACTTCGACAGTACACCTTAGCGAATTTCCTTCCCATGACCAATCGACTTTACAGCCCTCAAGAGGAATTGGATGACAATGAGGTATGATTCTAGGTGTTTCCTTGACCGCTTGAATTGCAGCGATTGTAGAAGCCTCCAATACGTCTCCTTTCTTTACTGAGCCGGTAGTTATTGCATCCTTGGAGGATTCAGATAAGTGCACTAACCCTGTCGCAATCGCCCTTCTTTGTACGACTGGTTTAGCCGATATGTCTACAACTCCCTGTATGCTTTTTTCCATTTAATCATCCCAATCCTGCTTTCCAAGTCTCTCCACTCGGTTTGACTTCTTTTTTCCATAATGGTGCTTGCCTTTTCAACTCATCAATCAACCACGAGCATCCTTCGAAAGCTTCCTTCCTGTGTGGGCTAGCAACATGAATTGCAACTATGTTTTCACCAGGACCTACCGAACCTGTGCGATGGGCCATGGCAATGGAATGTAAGCCGAACTTTGTCGATGCGCCTTTAGCTAAACCATACAGTGTTTCTGACAATTTTTCTTGCCATGCATCGAATTCCAAACGTAGAACTTCTTCTCCATCATCCATTCCTCTTGTGATTCCGATGAAGGAAACAATTGCCCCACAGCCCTCTGTGTGTAACTTAGTTCTGAGTTCCTCTACGTCTAATGAAACAGGAGCCTCTTGAATGAAGATATGCTCCTGCATGTTGCTGCGATGTGCGCCGCATCCTTGAAACCATCCACACTCATGGGATATCATGGCACAGGCAGGTCCCATCCATATCATGGGCGCGGGTTTGTCTGGCTTGGCAGCTGCAACTACCCTTGCTAAAGCAGGCATTGAAGTCCATGTCCACGACGTTAGAGAAAACTCGGGACAACGTTTTGATGGAGATTTCCAAGCATTGGAAAACTGGTCGATGGATGCGGATTTTTTCGACCAACTAACAGAATGGGGATATGATCCAAGCGAATTCAAAGCCACTGAATTCAAGGAAGTAGATTTAATCCACCCAGACGATGAAATCAGCAAAACCTACTCTCCAAAGGTCGCTTACAGAATCGTGGAAAGGGGAACTTCTGAACACACAATCGATCAAGGTTTCAAGCGAATGGCTATTGCAGCTGGCGCTAATCTACATTACAAGAGCAAAGTCAAAGAAGATGACTGCCAGATTATCGCTTGTGGTCCTAAGGGTACAAGTGCTGTTGCTTATGGTGAGATTTTCAAGACCGAGCATCCAAATCACATCGCTTTCCAGATGAACGACAAATTGGCTCCTGGCTCGTATTCTTACCTGATAATCATCGATGGAGTCGGCTTGATTTGCACCTGTTTGTGGAGAAAGCAAAGAGGAACAGATAGGTTCCTGAATGAGACGATCGCTTGGTATCAAAAGCACTATCCAGACATCGATATGGAGCCTATTAAGAGAGTGGGTGGTAAAGGTGACTTTACAATCAACAAGAATTACTTCCAAGACGGAAGATATTACGTCGGCGAGTCAGGTGGCCTGCAGGACTTCATGTGGGGCTTCGGAATGAGGATGGCAGTTTGGTCAGGATACCTTGCAGCGCAAGATATTCTTGGAAACTGCAACTATGAAACCGAAGTTCGAAAGCAATTGATGCCATATGTGAAAACTTCGGTTGCTAATCGATTTTTGATGAATAGAGTAGGAGATCGCACTTTCAAATACATGTGCAAAGCATGGATGAAGGACCAAAAGAAGCGAGATGATGGCCTAGTTTGGATTGGAAAATTATTCCGCCCCAAGTGGTACAAATCTCTGCTCTATGTACTTGTCAACCCGTTCATGCTGAAATCAGACCCCAAGGCAATGGGCAGAGGGGTTAGGCGTCTCCCATTCAGAAAGGCGAAGAAAAGGGACCTCTGGGAAATGTCTGATGAAGCGAAATCTGTTGCAGATAGGTGGGACAAAATTCGCCGCTCAGGTGGAAAGACTTCGTTTAGCGAGAGTAGCGATTGACTCATTAAGCGGACCCGTTTGGAGTGGAACATGAGCGACCTATACGGACTCAAATTAGAACCAATGCCAAACCGTCTAGTAAACTACGGAACCACAGACAATGGTATCGCAGTCATTGAACTAGCTTCAGACTCAGCAGGTGCTCCTCTGGAAGGAGACGCAATGGGTCCAAACACCTACACTCACGAAATGATGAGAGATATCGATTCTGCAATTATCAAGGCACGTTTCGATGATGATGTAACTGTAATCGTGATCACCGGTCACGGTTCCAAGTTCTTCTCTGCAGGTGCATCCATTCAAATGTTGAACAGCGTTTCTCCTGGGTTCAAGTACAACTTCTGTCTTCACGCTAACGAGACACTATCTCGCTTCGAGCAGACTACAAAGTTGGTAATTTGTGCAATGAATGGACACGCTGTTGGTGGCGGTCTGGAAATCGCAATGGCTGCTGACATTAGAATCGCAAGAAAGAACTCTGGAAAGGTTGGTCTCCCAGAAATCAACCTAGGTGTTCTAGCGGGTACTGGTGGAACAGCTCGCCTAACTCGCCTAATTGGAAAGGCAAAGGCGCTTGAGATGATGGTCACTGGTGAATTGATGTCATTCGAAGATGCACTAGATTGCAACCTAATCAACCACATTTGGGAAGGCGACGCAGATGACTTCCGCCGTGACGTTCTAGATTGGGCTAGCCAATTCACTCTGCCAAACAAGGCAACCAAGGCTGTTGGAAACATCAAGCGTTCTTGCCAGACTGGACCAGAGATCCCATTCGAGTACCACTTGGCACTCGAGCGTGAACTTCAGGCTGCTCTATTCGGCAGCAGCGATGCCAAGGAAGGAATCGCAGCATATGTCGAGAAGAGGGTACCTTCATTCGAAGGACAGTGAAATCGCAATTTACAGATTAAATTCACTTAGTTTTTGCAAAACTGAGTGTTTTGGTTACAATTAGCGAACGATGTTTTGAAGTCCTAAAGGAAAGTGGACGATTTAATGGCGACCAAATATCCTGTCCCAGCAGACGTTCCTGACGAACTTATCGAGACTTTCATCGACAACATGGATGCAGCAACTTGTGGAACAGGCAAGATGAATTTGTTTGCCTGTGACCAAAAAATTGAGCACTTGAATGATGACTTTTACGATGGAGGAAACGAAATCCCTCTATCATCAAATGATCCTGCCCACCTTTTCGAAATCGGGGCTAGGGCTCATGAAGAAGGAACAATCGGTGTACTAGCAGGTCAACTTGGTCTCATAGCGCAATACGCAAGAGATTACCCAGATATTCCATACTTGGTTAAACTAAATTCCAAGTCACACATGGTAAAGACCTCACAAAGAGATCCTGTGTCACAGGCGCTTTGGGATTTGGACGACGTTTCAGCTCTGCTGCACAACGGAATCAACGTTGTCGGAATCGGATACACTGTATACATTGGTTCAGAGTATGAGCATGACATGCTTACTGAAGCCTGCACTTTCATTCGACAAGCGCACGAACTTGGAATGATTGCAGTTGTCTGGATGTACCCAAGGGGACAAGCGGTTTCTGATGAAAAGGACCCGCAATTAATCTCGGGTGCTGCTGGTGTAGCGGCATGTATTGGCGCAGACTTTGCCAAGGTCAACTATCCTAGAGCATTTGACGGTATGACTCAACCAGAAAGCCTTGGAATCGCGGCGGAAGCTGCAGGTCGCTGCGGAATTATCTGCTCAGGTGGTGGTTCACTTCCTCCTGAGGAATTCTTAGGACGCTTGGTTGATCA
>CEUV01143275.1_pt1 | contig 11204 bp, 9 predicted proteins | sample 356401 | NCBI WGS metagenome assembly CEUV01 (sample SAMEA2622710, study PRJEB7988) | marine metagenome | isolation source: saline water (ENVO:00002010), including
TTTGGACGATCCCTGCTGGGTTCATGGAACTGAACGAAACCGCCGAGGCCGGTACCCGCCGAGAAGCAAAAGAAGAAGCCTGCGCCGATATCGATATCGATGGTTTGATCGGCGTGTACACCATCCCGCGGATCAGTCAGGTTCAGCTTATCTACCGGGCGACGGTCAAGGACGGCGTGTTTGCCGCCGGTGACGAAACGGAAGAACTGGACCTGTTCGGCTGGGACGATATCCCGTGGGACGATCTGGCATTTCCATCCGTCAAATGGGCGCTGGATCACTGGCGTGAAATTGCCGGGGAGGACTCATGGTCGCCGTTTTCCAACCCGCCCGGCCAGGACGGAAGCTATTTATAGTGACTAGCCGCAATGCCGATGCGGATCAGGCTCTGAGCTCCGCCGGTGGGAATACGCCTGCCTTCCCGATCATCGCGGGGATGGCATGACCAAGCCTTTCACCGATCCATTCGCCGGCTGCGATTAGCTTGTCGATATCGATCCCGGTTTTGATACCCATTCTGTCAAGCATGTAGACGAGATCTTCCGAAGGGACATTGCCGGTCGCCCGAGGGGCGAACGGACAGCCTCCAATCCCGCCCGCGGATGCGTCGATTGACTGGACACCAGCCTCGGTCGCTGCGTAGCAGTTGGCGAGGCCGGTATTCCGGGTGTTGTGGAAATGCGCGCGGAAGCGGGCGCCGGGTGCGACCGCCATCACCGATCCGAACAGGTCGCTGACTTGGCTGGGAACGGCGCATCCGATGGTGTCGGCAAGGGCGATTTCATATGTGTCGTCCCCGGCAACCCGTTCGACGAGGCCGACGACCCGCTCGGGCGGAACCTCACCCTGAAACGGACAGCCGAATGCAGTCGATATGGTCAGCGAACAGCGCGCACCGGCAGCTTTGGCTTCGGCAGCGATTTCTTCGTAGACGTCGACTGCCTGCTCGATAGTGGTACCCTGGTTCTTCTGGCTGAATGTATCCGATGCCACCAGCGCGTAATTCACTTCCCTGCATCCCGCTTCCAACGCGCGGTCGAGCCCGCGGCGATTTAGAGCAAGACCGATATATGTCACGCCATCATCGTCCGGTAGCGCGGCAAAGACTTCTTCCGCTTCAGCCATCTGGGGCACGCGCTTTGGGCTGACGAAGCTGACCGCTTCCATCCGCCTGATGCCGGCATCGGCGAGCCTACGGATGAATTCGACCTTCGTGTCGATATCCAGAATCTCGGCTTCGTTCTGAAGGCCGTCGCGCGGGCCGACATCGATGATCTCTATGCTGCGCTGCGCGTCCGTCATTGCTTTCGTTCCTTAATGTGTTCCCTCATATCCATTTTAGCGTATTTCGTTACTGGTTGGCACGCCGCTCAAGCGGACGGGATATAAGTGCCAGCATCACACCGACGGCGGCTATAGTCGCCACCAGCCAGATGACGTCATTCCAGCTTCCGGTGCTGGCGCGAACGGCGGCCAGCGAGGGCGGACCAAACAGCATGCCGGCGTTCGTGCCCATTACCATTAGCCCATTCATGGTGCCGATCTGCGCTGGCGCAGGCGTGTAAACGGCAACGGAGCCCAGCGCCGCCGCCGGGATCATGCCGCCGAATATGCCGAACATAAGTGCACAGGCTAGGCGTAATTCTTCGGCCAGAGAGGTCGAAAAAACACCAAACTGTGTCAGCCCCATGCCGAGGGCGCCAACAAACAGCAGCAGCCAGCTCTGCATGCCGCGGCCCATTGCCCAGGCCGACATCCAGTTTCCACCCGCGTTGAACAGCAGGACGACGGCGGGCACCGTGGCGGCGAACAGTGGCGACGCGTTGTATTCCTCGCGCATATATGTCGGTAGCCAGGCCATCATAGAGATATGCTGGGCCGCATAAATTGCGAAACACATCGCTACCAGCACCGCCCCCGGCTGTTTCAGACAAGCGGTCACATTGCGGACGAGCCTGGCGCCTCCGACCCCGCCGCCGCGCCGCCGCCAGCCGCTGGTAACGAAAAAAGCCACGACCGCCCAGAAGACTGTGGTGATCGTGCTGACCAACCACAGGGTTCGCCAGTCCGCTATGTTGAGTACCAATGCCCCCCCGATCAGCATGCCCGCAAAGCCAACCGGTACGTGTGAGGACCAGATACCCAGAGACCACTTACGATCCTTGTCCGACGTTACATGGGTGACCAGACCCGCGCCGGCGACTGTTGCTGCGCTGTAGCCGATTCCTTCGATAAAGCGCGCCAACAACATGATTTCGCCCGATCGCGCGAATGTTCCGATCAGGCTTCCCGCCGAAATAATCAGCAATCCTAGAATCAATACCCGGCGTTGGCCGATCCGGTCGCCGATGGTGCCGGACACGAGACCCAGTGCGAAGCCGGTGAACGATATCATCGAAGCTATCCAGCCACCCATAACCAGGCCGGCGTTCAGCTCCGCCATGATGTCCGGCAGGGCGACGGGGAGTTTGCCCATATGGGTCGCCGCGACAATGCCGCCGCCGAACGCAACCCACATGATCGCCCACTGTGTTTTCTCTTCCGGGAAGGGCACTGACATACGAAAGTTATCACCCGTCCGCCTTGACCCGTCCATACCCGTCAGCGACGATGCAAAAATAAGCTTGGGAGAATTGAGAATATGGGGACGGAGTCCGCGCCGCGGTCAGGACCACTTACCAATATTCGCGTGATCGAGATGGGTACGATGATCGCCGGGCCGTTTTGCGGCCAGCTGCTGGCCGATCACGGCGCTGAGGTGATCAAGCTCGAACAGCCGGAAATTGGCGACCCGATGCGGCAGTGGGGCAAGGAAAAACCCCATGGAAAGGCATTGTTTTGGCCCGTGCTGTCGCGCAACAAGCTGTCGGCCACACTTAACGCGCGGGAGGCTGACGGCCAGGCGTTGGTCAAGAAACTGGTCGAAGGTGCGGATATCCTGCTGGAAAATTTCCGGCCCGGCACGATGGAGCGCTGGGGGCTAAGCTACGAAGATCTCTCGGCCATCAATCCGAAACTGATCATGATCCGGGTATCCGGATTCGGCCAGACAGGTCCCTACGCCAAAAGGGCCGGGTATGGCGCCATCGGCGAGGCGATGGGCGGCCTGCGCTACACCACTGGAGATCCATCCCTACCGCCCAGCCGGGCAGGAATTTCGATCGGCGATTCGCTGGCTGCGATGCATGCCTGTCTTGGCGCGATGATGGCGCTGCATCAGGTTCATCTGACAGGCAAAGGCCAGGTGATTGACGCGTCGATCTACGAATCCGTTCTCAACATGATGGAAAACATAGTGACCGAGTACGATGTCGGCGATTATATTCGCGAACGGACGGGATCGTTCCTGCCCAAAATTGCGCCGTCGAATATCTATCCCACCAAAGATGGTATCTGGCTGGTGATCGGAGCCAATCAGGATTCCGTATGGGCACGTATGGCCGACGCCATGGAGCGGCCCGAGCTCGCCACTGATGAACGCTATGCCACGCATGGCGCGCGCGGCATCAACCAGATCGAGCTGGATGAACTGATTTCCGCATGGACCAAAACTTTCTCGGCGGCGGACCTAGAAGAGCGATTGAATGAATTCGGCATTCCGAACGGCAAGATCTACCGCCCGCCAGAAATGCTGGTCGATCCTCAGTTTCAGGCGCGGGACAGCATCGTGCGCGTCGACCACCCGGAGTTCGGAAATGTCGCTATGCAGAACGTGACGCCGCGCCTGTCAGAAACCCAGGGGGGCGTGCGCCATCCGGGGCCGGCGCTTGGCGAACATAACGAATATGTATGGGGAGCTGTCGCAGGAAAATCTACCGAAGAAATCTCAGATCTACGCGACCGCGGAATAATCTAGCCGTGAAATAGCGGCGCCTGCCTTTTCCTCTCCCTGCTGCTCAAAAGTATTACCCCGTGGGCGATCGCAGGAGTGAGAGGGTCGGAACGGGAGAAGAAAGTATATGCTTAAGACCGGCAAGGAACACCTAGAATGCCTGCGAGACGGGCGCGAGGTTTATATCGGCGGCGAAAAGGTCGACGATGTAACGACCCACCCTGCCTTCGCTGCAAGCGCGCAATCCATGGCAGCGCTCTACGACATGAAGGCCGACCCCGCGAACCACGATCTGATGTCGTTCGAAGAAGACGGCGAGCGGTTCTCGATGTACTACCTGAAACCGACATCCCAAGATGATCTGCGCCGCCGCATGCTGGCGCACAAGAAAATTGCGGACGAAACCTGCGGCCTGTTCGGGCGCTCGCCGGATCACGTGTCGAGCTTCGTCACTGGTCTTGCCATGAAGCCGGAGGTATTTGATGACGTCGGGCCGGGCTACGGCGATAATCTGAAAAAGTACTACGACTATATGCGCCGTAACGATATCTACGCGGCCTATGCCGTTTTGCCTCCTGCCGGTGCCCGCAATCCTGATTTTTACCACCGGAAATCCATGCCGGTTCCGACCCTACGGGTGGTTGACGAACGGGATGACGGGCTGGTGATCAACGGCATGAAAATGCTGGCAACGGGGGGCGTCTATGCGGATGAGTTGTGGATCGGTAACCTGCTGCCAATTGCCAAGGGACAGGAAGCGGAAGCCATCACCTGTGCCGTACCCTGTGGTATGCCTGGTGTAACGCTGTGGTCGCGCAAACCGTTCGGCCAGAGTTTGCGGAACGACTTCGATTATCCGCTGTCGGCGAAGTACGACGAAAGCGATGCCATGGTGCTGTGCGACAATGTGCTGGTGCCGTGGGAAAAGGTGTTCGTCCACGCCAACACGGATAAATCTCGCGGCATTTACGTCGAAACGCCAAGTCACGCCATGGGAAACCATCAGTCCAACATCCGGTTCTGGGCAAAGTTGCAGTTGCTGACGGGCGTGCTCAGCAAGATCACGGAATCGTCGGGTAACAACCAGATTCCCGCGGTGGCCGATCAGCTCGGCCGCATGGCGGCACTGGAAGCGACGCTGGCGGGAATGATCCACGGCCAAATCGAAGCGTTCGAGGGGTGGCCCGGCGGCAATGACGACTACGTCACGATTAACCGGCGTTACATGTATGCCGCGCTGAATTGGTGCACCGAAAATCACTCCATGATTATCGAAATGCTGCGTGAACTTATGGGTGGTGGCGTGTTCCAGATGCCCGCCGATGTCAGCGTCATGGAAGACGATGGTCTACGACAGAAGTTCGAACAGTTCTGGTCGACACCGTTTATTGAAAGTCTCGACCGGATGAAGCTGTACAGGCTCGCCTGGGATCTGGTCGGATCGGAATTTGCCGGGCGCCACACGTCGTATGAGAAATTCTATGCGGGATCGCAATTCGTCGTGCGCAACCATTCGTTCCGCGAGGCCCCGTGGGAGGAATTCCATGCCATCGCGGATCGCCAGCTCGATGCGATGGATATTCCCGGCGGCTGGTGAGAGAACGCCGCCGATTGACCAACCTCGGCAGAGTGCATCCTCCCAGGAATATTATCTCGATTTTTTTCTCTATACGCGATGCCTCGATTCCGATCGCGCCAACAGATACGTACTGGAAAAAATCACTAACGCGCCGACGACGGTCCAGATATCGGTCGGTTCGTTGAACAAAAGCCAGCCCGCTGCGCCGACAAGCGGGAGGCGCAGGAAATCGAATGGAACGACCGAGCTCATGTCGGCGGTTGCATAGGCGCGGGTGATAAACCAGATCCCGGCCGTTCCTGTGATACCCACGCCGAGAAGCAGAAACAGGTCCGTCGAGGTTGGCGGCATCCAGTAGAACGCCGCCGGTATACCCGCCAGCGGACACATCAGGATATTTACCCACAGTGTTGTCGTCGTGATACCTTCGGTCGATGTAAGCTTCTTTATGCACATGTTCGAGCACGCATAGGACACCGCACCGCCCAGAACGACGGCGGCGCCGAAGCCGATTTCGCTAAATCCGGGCCGTAGCAGGATCAGCACTCCGGCGAAGCCGCCCAGCGTCGCCGCTAGGCGCATGCCGCCGAATTTTTCACCCAGCAACAAGGCGGCCAGAATGACAATAAATATCGGCTGCATGAAGCTGAGCGAAACGACGTCCGCCAGCGGGATTTCCCCAATACCAATGAACAATCCCAGCATGCCGAAATAGGCGAATATTGCGCGCATTAGATGCATCGGAAAGCGCCGGGTTTTGAGCACACGGACACCGGATCTCCCAATCAGCGGTGTTAGCAGAAGCAATGCGGCAGCGGTCCGGATGAATAATATTTGGAAAGACGTGTATTCCGCCGAAAGGGCCCGCACCAGAACCATCATCGCCGACCAAACGACGACGGCCAACAGCATGTAGCCGATTCCGCGAAGCGCGTTGTTTTGCTGAGACACCGAAGTCCTGCGCCGCGTTCGCCAGCTTTAGCTAAGACCCGTCATTATGTGTTTTCGGAATGCCGGTCTTCCACACAGCGCATCGTACCAGCGTTTCAGATTGTCGAATTCCTCGCGCTTGATCGGTAATTCGTACCAGCGATAGGCAATGGGCCCGATGGGAATATCCGCCATCGTGAAACTGTTGCCGCCAACATACGTATTGCGCGACAGGTGATCGTCTAAAATCGCCCACTTACCCGCCCAGTCATCGCGCGCGGCATTTATGGCATTCATATCGCGTTCTTCCGACGGCTTACGGATCAACCCGTGAAACACGGGCACCATGTCCATGACAAGCTCTGTCAGTTGCCAGTCCATCCACATCTCGCAGCGCGCCCGGTCGGCCGGGTCGGCAGGGCACAACGTTCCGAGGCTGTGCCTCGACGCGAGGTACCGCACGATGGAGTTCGATTCCCACAGCACCAGATCATCGTCGATGATCGTCGGGATCCGGCCGTTGGGGTTGAGGCTCAGGTAGGGTGCTTCGTGATTTTTGCCGAACTGGCCGCCGACGTCTTCGCGTTCGTATGCCAGTCCGATTTCGTCCAGTACCCATAGCGCTTTCATCACGTTGGATGAGTTTGTCCGTCCCTTTAGTTGCAGCATCTTGTTTTTTCTCCCCTGCAGGATTTAGTGTATTCCGATATCGATTACGTGTTCGCGGAACGCCGGGCGTTCGCAGATCGTCTGGTGCCATCGTCTCAAGTTCGGGAATTCTTCCCGCTCGATATCCAGATTGAACCAGCGAAACGTCAATGGCGAGGCTGGGATATCAGCAATCCCGAATGCGTCACCCGACAGGTATTGGTGATCCACCAACCAGTTTTCGAGTACCTGGTTGGCCTTGGCCCAGCCGTCCCGAGCCGCTTCAATCCTGGCCATGTTGCGGTCGGCCGCGGCGGTCCGTATTAGGCCCTGGTAAACAGGAACATGCGTACCGGCGAGCGTCGAAAGCGCCCAGTCCATCCAGCGATCGGCGCTGGCGCGAGCCTGAACGTCGTCGGGCCGCAAGGGGGTTCCCGCACCGTGCTTGTCTGCCAGGTACCGCACGATCGCATTCGATCCCCATAACACGAACCCATCGTCATCGATGGTGGGGATCCGCCCATTGGGGTTAATCGACAGGTAATCTGCCTGATCGTTCCCGCCGAACGGTCCACCGATATCGATGCGTCCGTAAGCCACGTTCAGTTCCTCGCAGACCCAGACCACTTTCTGCACATTGGACGATGTCGCCCGTCCCAGAATTTTCAGCATTCGTCTTCTCCGTCTAGTCGAGTTGCAGGAACAGGCATGTCATATAGGCACTTTCCGGCAGGTTCGGGTGGACAGGATGGTCTGGTCCTGCGCCGCTGTTATGCAGAATACGGCCCGACCGGCCAGAATCACGCATGCCGCGCTGGACCTGCTCGGCGAAGGAAGCTGCGTCCATGTGATGCGAGCACGAGGCGATACACAAAATTCCGCGGGGTTCCACGAGCGTCGAGGACAGCCGGGCGAGCTTTCGATAGCCGCGGGCACCGGGCTTCAGGTCTCTGCGGGACTTAACGAATGCCGGCGGATCGGCGATGACGATACCGAAACGTCTCCCTTCCTTGGATAGTCTTTCCAGAGCGGAGAAAGCTTCCGATTTTTCGAAACGGCATATGCTGGCATATCCTGCTTCTTGAGCGGCGCGGGCGGCGATTTCAAGAGCAGGCCCAGATCGGTCGATGCACAGGACGTCCGATGCGCCGGCTGCGGCGGCTGTCAGCCCGAAACCGCCGAGATAGCTGTAAACGTCGAGCACACGTTGTCCGGCTGATAGGGACGCGGCGCGCGCGCGGTTTTCTCGGTGATCGAAGAACCAGCCCGTTTTCTGCCCCGTCGATAGGTCGGCCAGAAATTCAACGCCGTTTTCCAGAACCCGGGCCGGGATGGGCAGATCGCCAATGATATCGGGCGCTACATCGTCCAGCCCTTCCATCCGCCGTGCAAAACCGTCCCGCTGCAGAACGATACCGGACGGCGACAGCGTTTGTTGCAGCGCCGTGACGATTTCCTTAGCAAGCAGGTTCATGCCCGCCGTGTTCAACTGGACGACACATGTGTCGCCGTAGCGGTCGACGATCAGGCCCGGCAGTCCATCGGCCTCGGCATGGACCAGCCGGTAATACGGCTGTTCGAACATGCGGTCGCGCAGTGCCGACGCATCGACGAAGCGCGCCGCGAGCCAATCCGAATTTATTTCTGCCGCCGCATTCCGGTCCAGGACGCGTGCGCTGATCAGCGGACGCGGATTGAACATCGCGGTCCCAAGAGGACGTTGGTAGGCATCGGTCAGCGTGACGATCGCGCCCGGCGTCAGAGTTTTTAGGTCCGCCGTCATGTCGATTTCGTTGGAATACACCCAAGGGTGGCCGGCATACACGCGCTTGTGGCGTCCGGGCAGGATTGGAATCGTCGGTCTGGCCTCGGGCGCGGCTAGGTCGGGTGCTTCAATGTCGTCCATGACGGCAGTCTACAGAGTTCGGGATGTCAAGGATATCGCCGGTCCGCTTTTAGCCGCTCGCCTTGGCTTCGCGGATGGTGCTGTAATACCCGGCGGCAAAAATGATTAGCGCGCCCGCAGCGGTCCACCCGTCCAGGATTTCCGTAAACAGCAGCCAGCCCAGCAGCGCGGAAAACGGCAGGCGCATGAAGTCGAAGACGATGACGAAACTGGCGTCGCCCACCGCAAGCGATCGCGTGATGCAGTAATGCGTTGCATAGCCGGTGATCCCCAGGCCGATCATCGCAGGCATGTCGGCCCAGGTCGGCGTCTGCCAGACGAAGAAGGCGGGGATCGCCGAATAGACCAGAATGGTGACGCTCATATAGAAAACGACCGTACTGCCGGACTCCGTATCCGAAAGGCGCTTGGTAACGACATGGGCACAGGAATATAGGAACGCCGCCAGCAGGATCGACAATGTTCCGATGTTCACCGGGATGATGCCCGGCCGGATGATTATCAGGGCACCCGCGAAACCGACCAGGATGGCGACCAAACGATGACCGCCAATGCGTTCGCCCAGAAACGCTGCCGCGATGATCGCGGTGAACAGCGGTGACGTAAACTGAAGCGATGCAACATCTGCCAGCGCGATCTTGGTCACCCCGAAGAACCAGGCGACATTGCCGCTGTACAGAAAGGCGTTGCGCAGCGCGTGCGTGCTGAGGCATTCGGTTTGGAATACCGCCTTGCCCTGGCGAAACAGCGACGGCGCCATGAGAAAAAGATTGATCACGTTGCGCAGGAAGATCATCAGGAGCACCGAGTAGGCCGGCAGATAGCGGATACAGATCGCCATCGCTGTCAGTGCGGCGGCAGCTGCGATCATCCACCACGCGCCTTTCGCTGCATTGCTCATCATCAATCGCCCAACGCCAAACCTTCGCGCCGTTTGTCTGCGCCGCCATCGTATCCGCGGGCCGTGACCCGGATACCGTGCAGACCGCTGGTCAGCGCGCGGATTCGCACGTCATGTCCCAGCCGACGCAGATCGTCCGCCCACTTCTCGAGATCCGTACCCTTCTCAATCTCCGTCGCCCCGTTCCGGTTCACATGGGTCGGCAGGTCGATGGCCGCCTGCATATCGAGGTTCCAGTCGAGCAAACCGATCAGCGTTTTGGCCACATAGGCTATGATCCGCGAACCGCCCGGCGAGCCTACCGTTGCGAACAGTTCGCCATACTTGTCAAAAACAAGCATCGGCGACATCGAACTACGCGGACGTTTGCCCGGTGCCACCGCATTGGCGACGAGCCGGCCGTTTCGGCGCGGCATATATGCGAAGTCTGTCAATTGGTTGTTCAGCAGGAAGCCTCGCACCATCAGGCGGCTACCGAAAGCCCGCTCTATCGACATTGTCATGCTTACCGCGTTGCCGTCCCTATCGATGACCGACAGGTGCGATGTGGACGGCAACCCGTGCCGTTTGTCCGGCGCGTATTGTGTCTTTCCTGCTCCTGGCGGCCGGCCCGGTAACGCTTTGCCCATCGACTCGGTGGTCGTGATGCGCCCCGCTCGTCGGCGCAGGTAAGCGCGATCCAGCATGCCCTTCACCGGCACCGAGACGAAATCCGGATCGCCGATATACTGGCTCCGGTCGGCGTAGGCGAGGCGGCTTGCCTCCGAGATCAGATGGATCGTGTTGAGAGATCCCGGACGTAACCCCGCTATGTCGAAATTTTCCAGCAGCCCCAGTATCTGCAGCGTCGTCAGTCCGCCGGATGTTGGCGGCGGCATACCACACAGCCGGTAGGTCCGGTACGCGGCGCAGACCGGGATTCGTTTTTTGGCCCTGTAGTTTACGATATCGGCAACCGTCATTTCGGCCGGGTTGCGGACGGCATTCTGAACGGCCTCTGCGATGTCTGCCGCGATTTCGCCGCCGTAGAAGGCGGCGGCCCCCTCTCTGGCGATCCGGCGCAACGTAAATGCGAAGCCCGGATTGCGTAGCCGGTGTCCGACCGCGAGCGGGTCGCCTGCTGCCGTGTAGAAGTATGCCCGTGCGGCCGGAAAATTCTTCATGTCTTTGGCACGGCTAATCATCTTGCTTAGGCGGGGCGAGACCGCGAAGCCGTTTTCGGCATAGGCGATGGCTGGTTCGAACAGGCGGTTCCAAGGCAGTCTACCATGATCCCTGTGCGCCATGGCCAGCATCCGGATGACGCCGGGCACGCCCACTGCAGCGCCGCCGGTGCTAACATCCCGAAAGGATCGCCGCTTGCCGTCGGCTGTTAGAAACACGTTTGGCTGAATGGTCGACGGGGCCG
>CEUV01004738.1_pt1 | contig 11185 bp, 9 predicted proteins | sample 356401 | NCBI WGS metagenome assembly CEUV01 (sample SAMEA2622710, study PRJEB7988) | marine metagenome | isolation source: saline water (ENVO:00002010), including
TCTTGGACACACATCCAAACAAAGTTGTAGTCTAATTCAGTAACATATACTGTATCATACAATTGAACACCTTTGAAACGCACTCCAAATGCTTCTGCAATAGAAGAAGAATAGCCGAAGTCATCCATTACGAGGACATCTCCTCCAGCGAATACGAATTCTTTGATCGCTTCTACTTCAGCCGGTGTATAACCGTCTTCAGCAGCGAATGTAAGGAATCCGTCTGATGAGAACTGAGGTAGCGAGAGAGTATCCCTTTCAACACCAGCGATGATGAATGTAGTATTCGCTGGGTCTTCGATATCAGCTAACAACAGCGGCGATGAAACCAGTGATTTTGTTTCAATCCCCATATCCTTGATATCTTGGCGGAATGCAGACATGTCATTCCAATCATCACCATACGCAGATTGGCCTTCATTGTTGCCAATATTGATGACTTGTGAAACTACGGTAGAGAGTAACATTACGAGGACAAACCAGAACGCAATTTGAAGAACAAGTCTTCTTTTGTTAAAGCGCGGCTTTTGGTCCAAACTATCACCTCTAGTACAAGATACAGACAACCGACTCTAACATTGGGTTTAGAAGGTTGTGTACTGATGATAATTTTCTGCTCACCGTCTTAACACGATACGTGCCCCGATTTGAGAGATTTCTTGCGCTGGAACTTGGCAAAAACCGCCATCGCTGGGCCATGGTAATTTTGTAACGTCGATTTCAGAAATAACTTCGACCAAGATTTCGGTGATTTCACCACTTCTAGGGTCGATTACAATATCAGCGAGATGACCAAATAATTCGCCGTTAATGTCAACAACAGAGCGTTTGAGATATTCTCCGCTGAAACTTGACATGTTTTGTCTCCGCTCCTATCATTACTCGCAGTTACTTTAGTCACTTCAATCATACGGCTTCTGCCAAATCACATCGATTCCATTCCGTAACCGGTATCCCTTGTCCGTTTGATGTTAGAAAGACCAGATGTTAATCTCTCTTCCATCTTAGAGTAATACTCTAGCATCTCCGGAGTTACGGTTGGGCGAACTCTAGAGGTCGCTTCCTCAAAGTGACCCTTGGTTACTTTCTTCTTACCAGCACGCATTGCAATCAGTGCTGCTTCACGGCAAACAGCTTCGATATCAGCACCTGTGAATCCTTCCATGCCACCTAGTACGTCTTTCATCGAGAATGTGGAAAGTGGCATATCTGCAGAGTGGATTGCCATGATAGATTCTCTTGCAGGCTTATCTGGAGGTGGTACATGCAATACTCGCTCGAATCTTCCACTTCTGAGTAAGGCTGGGTCGATCATTTCCGGTCTGTTTGTTGCAGCGACGATGATAACCTCGTCTAGGCTTTCAACACCATCCATGCTAGCAAGTAGTTGATTTACAACTCGGTTTGCTACATCCGAGCCACCAGATTGAGAGTTGGAAGAACGCATACCTGCAATCGACTCAAACTCATCTAGGAAGATAATCGAAGGTGAAGATTGCTTTGCTTTCTTGAATATCTCTCGAATAGCTTTCTCAGATTCACCAACCCATTTCGAAATTAGTTCTGGACCTTTAATCGAAATGAAGTTCGCTTTTGCTTCGTTAGCAATAGCCTTGGCAAGTAGTGTTTTTCCAGTTCCTGGTGCGCCGAAAAGGACGATTCCTCGAGGTGGTTTGATTCCGAAATGCTCGAACAGCTCAGGTTTGGTTAGCGGCCATTCAACACTCTCTTTCAAGCGGTCCTTGATTTCGGTTAGGCCACCAACGCTCTCCCATGAAACGTCGGGAATTTCAACATAGATTTCACGAAGTGCGCTTGGTTCAATCTCGCGTATCGCTAAACGGAAGTCATCCATTCTAACTTCCATCTTTTCGAGTACTTCAGGAGGTATTGTTTCCTCATCAAGGTCAATTTCAGGAAGGTATCTTCGCAGAGCCTTCATTGCAGACTCCCTTACTAACGCTGCTAGGTCAGCACCTACAAATCCATACGAATTTTCCAGTACCCAATCAACATCGAAATCGTCTGCAATTGGCATCTGCCTTGTGTGAACGTCTAGGATTTCTTTCCTTCCTTCTCGGTCTGGGACTCCAATTTCGATTTCTCTATCGAATCTACCTGGTCTTCGCAGAGCAGGGTCCATGGCGTCTCTTCTGTTAGTAGCACCAATTACGATGACATTGTCGCGTCCTTGCATACCGTCCATCAAGGTCAGCATTTGTGCAACGACTCTGCGCTCTACTTCCCCGCTAACATCTTCACGCTTAGGACAAATAGAATCTATTTCATCAAGGAATACAATTGCAGGTGCATTGTTTGCAGCCTCGTCGAAAATCTCACGTAACTGCTTTTCTGATTCACCGTAGTATTTGGAAATAATTTCTGGACCATTAATCGAAGTAAAATGCGCATTGGTTTCAGTCGCGACCGCCTTCGCAATCATTGTCTTTCCAGTTCCGGGTGGGCCGTGCAGAAGAACACCCTTTGGCGGGTCAATTCCTAGGCGACGGAACAACTCAGGGTGTTTCAATGGAAGTTCAATCATTTCACGTACCTTCTGTAATTGACTGCCAATTCCACCGATATCTTCGTAGGTTATTCCTTGAGATTGGCCTACGTCGTCATCATCAATTGCTTCATCTTTGATTACAATATCAGTATCTGAGTTTACCTGAACGATTCCTTTGGGAGTTGTTTGCAATACTGCGAAAGGCAAAGCTTCAGCAAATAGCGTCATACCAGGAATGAAGATCCTATCGCCAGCAACAACAGGTCGCTTGTTCAGGCCTCTCCTAGCGAATCCTTCGATGCCAGGGCCGAACTTGACTTTCTGCTTATTTGCCATAACCGGAGATAAGACTAGTTTTGTGCATATCTTTGCCTCGACTTTGGAGACAGTCACTCTATCTCCTAGACTTACACCAGCATTTTTTCTGATGATTCCATCGACTCTGATAATATCCATTTTTGCGTCTTCCGGCCTGCTTCTCCAGTAGATTGCAGCCGTCGAGCGATTCTCACCTTTAATCTCGATTATATCACCCGGCTTAAGGTCCAAATCATTCTCTCCACTAATGCGTGCTCTACCGTGACCAACATCACTTGGTATAGCCTTTGAAACCTTCAACGAAATAGAATCACTATCATCACTAGCCATGGGTAAACCCCTCCGAGTGTTCTATCTTCGCAGACGGTATCACTTTAATCCATGGATTTAACCTCAATGCAAGACTTATGTTCTAATTCCATGACGCATCGCCATGACGCACATCCTAGAAGCCGGACTTGAGTTCATGGACAGTAACAACCCAGACAACCTTCCAAAGGTTAAGGGTTACAACATAATTAACGGACAACTAACCTCTTCTTCAGACGGTTCAACCTTCATTAGCAAGAATCCAGCCGTTCTTGCTGACGAGTTGGGAGAGTTCCCTCTTTCCACTAGAGATGATGTGCATGCTGCAATCGCAGCAGCTCGTTCCGCTTTGACTGACTGGGCAGCAACACCTGCGCCAACTCGTGGACAAATTATTGGAAACATGGGTCGCTTATTGATGGAGTACAAGGAAGACCTTGTTAGATTACAGGCCCGCGAAATTGGTAAGACACTGAAAGAGTGTGGTGGAGAAATCCAAGAAGCGATTGATACCTGTTTATTCTTCCAATCAGAAGGCCGCCGACTATACGGCCAAACGGTCAATTCCGAATTGCCAGATAAAGAATTGTTCACATATCGCCGCCCTCTAGGTGTTTGTGGAATTATCAATGCATGCAACTTCCCTTCTGCAGTACCATTTTGGAAGATGATTCCTGCAATCATTTGTGGTAACACCTGTGTTTGGAAATCGCCCCAAGATTCTCCTTTGCTATCATTCGCACTAGCACGTGTGATGCATCAAGCAGGATTGCCAGATGGAGTCATCAATTTGGTTCACGGCAAAGGTAGTGGAGCTGGACAGTACATCGTAGACGCTGTCGACGAGGGACTAATCAACAAGATTTCATTCACTGGAAGTACTGAAGTCGGTAAGGCAATCGGAGAAGTTTGTGGAAGAAACTTGGTATCTTGCAGCCTAGAATTGGGAGGTAAGAATCCGCTGGTAGTTATGCCTTCAGCAGACATAGACAATGCTGTTGCAGGAGCCTATTGGGGAGGGTTTGGTACCGCTGGACAGAGGTGTACTAGCCTTGGAAATCTAATTCTTCACAAGGACATTTACGATGAATTCATGGAGAAGTTCATGGCTAAAGTCAAGAGCACTAGAATCGGTGACTCCCTAAAGCATGCAGACGTACTTTACGGATCTATGCTATCTGAGAAGTATGCTGTAGATTTCTTGAAAGGAATCGACATGGTTGAAGCAGATGGAGCAACCAAGCTTTGGGGCCAAGGACGTATCTCTACAGGCAACACTCCTGAGAACTTCCAGGGAAGTCCAGAAAGTGGAGTATTCATGTGGCCTCACGTTTATGCAGATGTTACTGAAGACATGAATTGTTTCCACGAGGAAGTGTTCGGTCCTGCTGTTACCGTTGTCAAAGCAGACGATTTCGAACATGCCCTACACCTTGCGAACGCAAGCCCATACGGTCTATCTAGCGCAATATACACCAACGATCGCCTTGAAGCATATCGTTTCAAGACCGGAATCAAGGCAGGAATGACAGGTATCAACAACTCGACTACCGGTGCTGAAGCACACTTGCCATTTGGTGGTGTCAAGGGTAGCGGAAACGGAACCAGAGAATCTGGAATTTGGGTTATCGAAGCATACTCTTACTGGCACGCAGTCAACGACGAATTGTCCGGAAAACTGCAGCTAGCACAGATGGACGTCGATGAGATTGAGATGGTCGAAGCAGAAGTTGACTACTCTTCACTGGCATGAACACGAGCCGAACAGGTCAAAGACCCCATCGTGACTCGCACAAAATATCCGCCCCCTACAGGGGGCGCGGTTGGTGTACCTAATGGGAGACGGCCTCAAGTTACCGATGCTAAATGGCATGGGCAGAACTGACAGAATTGACAAGTGGTGGGCACAGCCTGCTGTAATGGGAATAGGTCTTACGTTGGCTGTTTTGTGGACACTGTGGAGAGTCGTATTTTTCTCTGATCATATCGATTACAATGTCAATGGCGCGCACGTCATTTCACCGATGTTTTCTCCGAATGTCCTCGAGTGGGACATGTTCTCAGGCTGGGACCATCCTTCATGGGTTAACGCAGCGGTTCTAATTCTGTGGATCCCTTTCTCTTTCAGAGGAACATGTTACTACATGCGCCGTGTTTACTATCGCACATTCTTTGCAAGCCCTGTTGCTTGCTGGGTCGATGAGCCTGAAATCAACAAGAAAATCGGCTACAAGGGCGAGAAGAGGTTGTTCATCGTGAACAACCTGCACCGATATTTCCTGTACATGGTAATTCCAATTCTACTAATCAAGTGGTGGGATATAACTCACACAATGACGTTCTCAAACGACGGGTACGGCCTCTCTGGTGGTACTATTATCCTAACTCTTGAAGCGGTTTGTTTGACCTTTTACGTTACTTCGTGCCACGCTCTGCGACACCTTGCTGGTGGAATGTTAGACCGCTGGGCTAGCGGCATTTCCAAGGTTAGAGGTGCATTATTCTCGAAGATTAGCATAATCAACAGAGACCACGGATTCTGGTTTTGGATTTCATTGGTCCTTGTATTCGTTGGAGATGCTTGGACAATCGCTTGTTCAAAGGGCATGATTACTGATTTCAGTCTTGTATTGATCGGAGGTGCATGATATGTCGGAAGAGTTCACATCTCACGAATATGATGTGATTGTCATCGGAGCCGGAGGAGCGGGCCTTCGTGCAGCAATCGAATCTGCAAGAAGCGGTGCAAAGACTGCAATCATAACGAAGTCTCTGCTCGGCAAAGCGCACACTGTAATGGCAGAAGGTGGCTGTGCTGCAGCTCTTCAGAACGCTGACCCTCGTGACGGCTGGAAGGTGCACTTCCATGACACAATGAAGGGAAGCAAGTGGCTTGCAAACTGGCGCATGGCTGAGTTCCACGCTAAGGAAGCACCAGACAGAGTTCGAGAACTTGAGCAATGGGGAGCAGTCTTTGACAGAACTCCAAAGAATGTAATCAACCAGAGAAACTTCGGTGGTCACACTTTCCCAAGACTTGCGCACGTTGGAGACGCAACAGGACTAGAGATTATCAGAACTCTACAGGAAAGAGGAATCCATGAAGGAATCGACATATTCACAGAATATACTGTTCGCCACCTTTTGAAAGAAGGCAACAGAGTGACAGGATGTGTTGCCTACACTAGAGTAGACGGGGACTTCCACGCATTCTCTGCTAAATCCGTGGTTCTAGCAACCGGTGGAATCACCAGGTGCTGGTCCGTATGTTCTGGTTCATGGGAATACACTGGAGATGGACATGCACTCGCATTGTGGGCTGGTGCAGAACTTCGTGACATGGAGTTCGTTCAATTCCACCCTACTGGAATGGTATGGCCGCCTTCAGTTAGAGGAATCCTTGTTACAGAAGGTGTTCGTGGAGAAGGTGGTAGACTCCTAAACAAAGACAATGAACGCTTCATGTTCAATTATGTTCCAGAAGCTTTCGCTAGAGACCACGCTGAGACCATCGAAGAGTCAGACCAATGGGTCGAGGAAGTAGTATCGGGTAAACTAGCAACAGTTCGCCGTCCTCCAGAGTTGTTGACTCGTGACGTAGTCGCTAAGGCGATAAATAGCGAAGTCAAAGCAGGTAGGGGAAGCCCTCACGGTGGAGCATTCTTGGATATTTCACATCGTGGAGAAGAGGCAATCTTGGCAAAGTTACCTTCCATGCACCATCAATTCAAGGAATTAGCCGGCGTTGATATCGCCAAGGAGCCAATGGAAGTCGGTCCAACCGCTCACTACGTAATGGGCGGAGTTGTTGTTAATGCTGAAACCCAAGAGACTACAGTTTCTGGACTGTATGCTTGTGGTGAAGTCGCTAGCGGCCTGCACGGTGCAAACCGCCTTGGGGGCAACTCACTGTCAGACCTAATCGTATTCGGTAAGAGAGCTGGTGAGCACGCAGCAAAGCAAGCTGCTGACTTAGCACAGCCAAGCATCGATGAATCCCAAGTACAATCTGCAATCAAGGAAATGGTTGCTCCTCTAGAAAGAGGCGAAGGTGAGAACCCTGGTCTAATCTATGACGCTATGCGAGATATGATGCAAGAAAAGGTTGGAATCATCCGTGTCAAGGAAGAATTAGAATCCGCTTTGGAGGATTTGGAGGACTTCTCAAAGAGAGGGCAAACATGCTTCCCTGGAACTAGTAGGAAATACAACTCAGGCTGGCACCAAGCACTCGATTTGAAGAACATGGTTGATATCTCAAAAGTTGCAACAATGGCTGCACTTGCTAGAGAAGAAAGCCGTGGAGGACACACACGCGATGATTTCCCTGGGCACGAAGATGAGTTCTGGGGTAAGAATCTCAACATCTGTTGGATGGAGAATGGTGAAATCAAGATCCGCCAAGAACCGGTTGAAGAGATTAGAGACGACCTCAAAGAAGCTCTTCAAGAAGTTAAGGACATGATTGCTGAAAGAGCAGCAGAACAAGGAGGTGACAATTGATGTCACTGAAAGGTAAAAATCAGAAATTCAAGGTCCTTCGTGGTGAAGGCGATGAAGCAGAAATGGAAGACTATGAACTCGAATTAGATGAGGGAATGGTTGTCTTAGACTGCATGCATAGAATTCAGTATGAACAAGAGCCAGACCTTGCGGTTAGATGGAATTGTAAGGCTGGAAAGTGTGGTTCCTGCAGCGCAGAAATCAATGGACGTCCACGTTTGATGTGTATGACCAGAATGTCAGATGTCGTGGCAGAAACCCCTGTAGGACAGTCGATTGAAGTGCGTCCAATGAAGACTTTCCCTCATATCAAAGACCTGGTCACTGATGTTTCTTGGAACTACGATGTCGCTCAGAAAATCAAGCCAATCAAAGGCCCTGAAGAGCCAAATTGGGAGTTTAATCAACATGAGGCACACCGTGTTCAGCAGTTTAGAGAATGCATAGAGTGTTTCCTTTGTGTAAATTCCTGTCACGTTCTAAGAGATCACCAACTATTCGATGAATTCGCAGGACCACGTAATCTAGTCAGAATGGCTCAATACGAGATGCACCCGCTTGATTTAGAAGACCGAGTTCCGGAAATCAAGAAGGAGTTCGGTATAGAATATTGTAACATTACAAGGTGCTGTACCGAAGTTTGTCCTGCGGGAATCCAAATTACAGATGATGCAATTATCCAACTCAAGGAGAGAGTTGTAGACAGGTACTATGACCCGCTACAGCGCATCTGGAGAGTTATCACTGGAAATAAAGTCCGAATGTGAAAATCATTTGGTGATTTCATGGATAGTGAAACTAGTGTTGAGGGTGTCTCAGTCCTAGAGCCATCATTCGCATCGAGACTATTCCAGCCAGGCAATGATAGGTTAGGCTACATCCTATTCTTGGGCTCAATTATTCTATGGGCAGAAGGTAGAAACCTTCGCTCAGTCAATGTGATTCTGGTAATAATTGCAATATTTTGGCTAGCGGTTAACTTGTTGGCAAAGACAAAATTGTTCACAAAGAAAGAGAAAGATTTGCAAAAGGTTAGTCGGAAAAGGAAACTCAAATTGTTGTCATTGATTATCGTAGTTTTAGTTGCAATAATGGTTCTTGCAACAACAATAGCTGTCAATTTCTCAGAAGATTTTGGCGGTGATGCACCAGAATACGATTCACCCAACTACAATGACGGTGTTTTCGAGAATGTAGAAACCACTACTTTGTCAAATGATGAAACATCAACTTGGGATACCCTTGGTCAATACATGGTTAGTGACAATTGTCGCTCTCCAGACGAGGTTTTACCTTCACAAGAATTCAAGTTGAAAGACTTGGAAGATGGCCAGTTTAGTGTGTCTTGGTTCGGTCACTCAACCGTTTTATTGCACACAAATGAATTTTCGATAATCACAGACCCTGTGTTTAGCACAGGTGGAGCCGGCCCTCTATCACTCGGGCCTAGCCCATTTCCTTACGAATATGAATACACTGTGGATGACTTACCTGAAATCGATTACGTGTTTATTTCTCACGACCACTACGACCACCTTGACAAGAATACAGTTAGGGAATTGTCAGATTCAAAGTTCTATGTTCCACTTGGGGTGAAGTACCACCTCATCGAATGGGGAATAGATGAGGATAATATCCAGGAGTTTGACTGGTATGATGAGACAAATGTGTCAGAGGATTTGTTTGCAGCATTTGCGCCTTCACGCCACTTTAGTGGAAGGGGAGTAACCGATAACAGTGCGACGCTTTGGGGTTCTTGGATTTTCAAGTTCTATGGTAATAGCATCTACTTTAGTGGTGATACTGGATACATGGAGGAATTCAAGAATATCTCAGCGATATACGGGCCATTCGATTTGGCATTCCTTGATTCAGGCCAATACAACGTTGCTTGGGAGCATGTGCACATGCTTCCTGACCAGATGATTCAGGCAGCAATGGATTTGAACGCATCAGTTTCTATTCCGATTCACATTTCAAAGTACGAATTAGCTCTGCACCATTGGTATGAGCCAATGGAATTGGTTTCGACTTATGGTGCAGAACAGAACGTAACAATCGCCACGCCAATGCTTGGTAGCACCTTCATTTTCGGAGAAGAGGTCCCACAGGATACATGGTGGCGTGGCGTTACAGAATGCACAGATCCATTCCTTGACGACTATCCTCTGGTTGAATATGCCTTGATTTACACAAATGTTGTTGGAATTCTGTGGCTTGTAGTCCCTCGAATAAAGAATCGAGAACCCAGCTCAGAAGAAGAGTAATTCATTCGCATGGATACCGTATCTATCGACCCAATGAATACCTTTTGAATCAGAAAATAAAACGCAAAGGGGTTTCGGATGAACCCTTGAAACTTATCCGAATTGGTTAGATTATGCTAACTATTCTATGTTAACCTCAATGATTTCGTAAGTCAGGCTCCAGTATTGTGTTTTGTTGGTGAAACTCATGTGATGGTAAACTAACACACACTCTTCTCCTGCGAACGGCTGTAATCCTATATCTGGGCCGTATGTGTTCACTGCGGTGTTATACTCATCTCCATTATCTGGTCTTATGTTCCAACCCCAAATAACACCACTGCTACATGTTCCAGCCATATTCCCTCCTGATTGGGTGTGAATAATGATGCCTTCTCCAGCACTCTGATTTATCACAGTCAAATTTGTTATAGCAGACCAATAATCTTGAATTGTTTCATCATCAATTGGACATCCGTCTGAGGAATCATTGCTGGTAGTACCCTGTCCGGGTGCTAACTTGCAGTAATTGTGTTCTACAGTACCAGACCTACTGTATAAGATTGGACTATCATCGCCTTCTAATTCTGTTTCGTCACCAATACATCCTGAGAGAGATGATAGTAGAAAAGTCAGAACTATCAAAATAGATTTCAAACGGTTCATGGTTTGCGGAAAAGGTGTTGATATTTCAAGGGGGGGGCCTTCGTATTTCAGTTCAAATCTCTGATTAATTCGTTAACATCAACATTACCATTGTAGATTAAAAATCCACAAACTAAAACAGTAACAGTCGCAAATAACAGGGCTCTATTGATAATTCCCTTAACAAAATCAAATACATTCTTTGCAGCCACTGAAACCTTTTCGCCTACATCGTCTAAACTTGGCAGTTCGACATTTGTTGATTTGTCAACATGTGTATTTTGGATATTATGGTTTATATCACCAACATGTACATCCCCTGTTACTACAGAATCCTGAATCGCCGATTCAACATCTGCCATAATTCTCCCAATCAATCCCAATTTATAGATGGTAAGGGTTTATTCGAATACCCTTTGCATTTTATTTTACGACACAAAGAGGTTGCAGTGGGTCGCTGCTAAAGCTACCCTATACAATACTCACATTACAAAGGGGGAGCCCTTTGAAATCATATTTTAACTACTTTCGAATAAACATTCCTCTACTTGTTTATCATAATCAAAGCTAATCCTAAAAGGCTCTACTCCGATACCTCCATCGTCATCTACTGCAATCAATGCAAGGTCTTGATAACAGTAATCGCTGTCCCTTT
>CEUV01084322.1_pt1 | contig 11182 bp, 6 predicted proteins | sample 356401 | NCBI WGS metagenome assembly CEUV01 (sample SAMEA2622710, study PRJEB7988) | marine metagenome | isolation source: saline water (ENVO:00002010), including
CCTCACACTCCAATCAGAGGAATTAGAAAGAAGCGGGAGCATCAACATCAACGCACTGATGAATAGAGCTTTGTAAAGAACCTGATTTTTCACAACTTCACCTCTAATCAAGAAGAGTCACTAAACTTTTCATAAGCCCATTCGCCAATTTCATGGCTCCAACTTCGAGAGTGTTGAACTCCCGAATGATCGACCCAATCCAAGTCGATTCGAATCGAATTTTCGTCCCAAATTGAATAACCAAGCATGACAAGTTCCAGATCATCTCCAGAAACACTCGTGTGGGCGGGGATTGTGTCAATATTCACCACAATCGAGTCAAGTACATCGCTTTCATTATCTAAAAACTGCAAGGATATTTCCACATTTGTAATTGGCCGGCTCCCTTCATTGTGAACTTCTACAAGCATTACATGCCCAGAACGCTGTAAATAGATGGTCTCAACAGTCACAGAATCTCGAGGTATGACCCAATACCATGTTGCGAAAATACCTCCGATAAACAATAATAACAACAGCCCAGATAATGCGATTCTCCAAGGGTGAACACTTTCAGTGAAATCCTGAAATTTTTCTCCGTATTCCTTTACAGTCTGCGATACCTCTTCTTGGAGAGTTTCATCAGATATCATGAAATCACCGTCGCTAAAAGTGTTGCAATCGCAGATGATACAGGTTCTCCGGCCATGACGTGGGTTGTTTTCACCGTCCCTCCGGTTAAACTGCCAATGAGTGATAAATCAGTCACGACTCCATTTACCCCCATACTTGAGGAAGTTGGAATAATACCTGTAAACTGAGCATCCATCAATACACCCCGGCCTTCAATTTCAACACCTGCAAACTCAACATCTACATCTGCAGTGGCTACGATTCGGCCTGAGGTTATGTCGTCTAAAATCACGACAGGTACACCAAAAACTGTCGGCATATGGATGGTTACACCTTTCAGATTTTCACCAATCATCTCTGCAGATTTCATATTTACACCGGGGACTGCAGGAGCGTTGGTTCGCTTGATGTAAATTCGCTCTACACCCTTTCCAGATGCTGAAATAGTAGCGCCCCAATCATCGGTAGTATCCAAAAGAAATCGGTCTGGAAGGTTTTCAGCAATCATCAAATTGTCTCCTTGCACGTTTTGAGATTTCCCTTTACTTTCTAAGAACAAATCCATACGGTCGCTGTTCGAGGAGTAATCGAGGGTAAACATACCTTGGAAACTCGTAATTTCGTTGATATTGAATACATTTGAGGGTTCAGCTGCCAAGTGCATTTCAGAAGGCAAATCTCTCATGAATACAGTGGAAGGCCACCATCGGTCCTCAACATATCGTAATTGCTGTAAGAATAAGGAGTCGATAGAATTAGATGATAATCTGTATTCAATTGGTACAAAAAGGTCAGCAATGAGGACATCACCAATTGATGCTGAAATTTCAGCAGAGCGTGGGACGCCGAACATGACAATATCAGTTCTTATCTTTTCTACATGACTTACTTGTCTTATGTCAATTAATTCAACAGATTCTCCCAAATCATAGACCATGTCAATCGAGAATCGCGGAATAATACCATCTGTGGAAGTATTGTATACTGCATTGAGACTAACATCTCGGGCTTGACTTGTATCAAGACCTTGAACAATCATCGATAAATCAGATCTTTGTAAACCATTCATTTCAATTGTAAACATCGGGCGGGCAGGAACATAATTTTCGAGCAATACCCCAATTTCAAATTCAGGAACTTCGTTAGTCACTCTAAAGTCATAATCAAGTTGTATTTGACCTGCTGGCAAATTGGGTAACCAGATTTTCCCCCACCAAGATCGTCGATCGTTAAAAGTTACACCATTTTCTTCAAGCAATCCCAAATCAATACCCACCTTCTCGGATTCTGTGATGAATCCATCCCGCAGATACTCTACGAGAATTTCTGATTGGTTAAGACCAGCAAGTTTCATGGCTGCAAGTGCATCATCCAGTTCAGCATCTGAAATAAGAGCATCAGCGACGATATTATCCCAATTTGCTCGAGCAGACCCTGTGAATGTTGGCATCCTTGAAAAATTGAAAGACAGTTGTGTTGCTTCAAAGAATTCACCACTTAGACCATGTACCCACCTCGGCTCATTCTGAATATTGTTCCCTTTGTGCATGTCTAGCGTGAGATCAAATGATTCATCAGTCACCATATTCAGGCCAAGTGTCATGTTTTCCTGATCATTGCTCACATCGCCTAAGTCAACCATGAGATCAAGGGCGAAATCATTGATTGAACCGCCAAAATTTATGAGTTCTCCAAGGAAGAATGAAAGAGCCAATATACCGCTGTCTTGACCAAAATCAGGAACTTTGAGTATATCAGAATCATTCGTATTGGGTACTGAGAAGCTTAAATTAGCGGGGAGTGGGTCGATTGAACCAATTCCTGATAGACCACGGAATGGGTCTTCTCTGAGGGTTTGGTCATCAATGATAATTCCAAAAGGTTTCGAACCACTTCTTTTCATTTCGATTCGGTTATTTCCCAACAAGCCATCGGCACCTTCTTGCAATGGAGGATATTGGTGAATTTCGGTAATATTTGAAATCCTTGCACTCAAACTTGCTTCTTGTAGTGATTCATTTACCCAAAAACGAACATGGTCGCCATCCATGGTGAGGGGTGTTGTGGCATTGGAAATTTGAACCTCAATTGCGGAGACAGGTTTCGCTGAAACAAAAGATAGTGTCTCTCCCAAATCAATCGAAAATTGCTCTCCTAATTCAATCAGTCTCAAAGCATTAAATTGTCCATCTCCTTCTCCAGAATAGGTTATTGAATTGATTTTGCTACTAGAAAGATATTCAATTGAGGTCCCAGATTGAATAATTTCTAAGCTCGCTGGACGATTTGAGATAATCGCAAATTGCTTGAGGCTTCCATCCAGGGTTCCGGTTTCATGAAGCAGGTGGCCTATTGTCAAGATGCCAGCATCGCTTCCTGTGAGGGAAATAGACCTGATGTCATCAGACTGATCGTAAGAATAACCGACTCCTGAAATGTTACTTATCCGGACACTCATTGAAATAGGAACCAAAGGATCTACAAGTCCATAACGGCCTTGAACCTGTAGTTGTTCCTCATTTTGAGCAAGTACTATGTGGTCTTCTAGGAGTAAAATCGGATGATCACTACTCGATAACGCTGCAGAAACTGTACCGATTTCAATCGACGTCCGAGTACTACCGCTTGGCAATGATTGCTTGACTTGATTGTAACACTGAACAATTATTTCACCTCCAGAATTACCTGCTGTTCCGACAATTGCATCTGGTAACCCGTTGATAATGGTACCAATATCAAGAATTATTTCAACCAAGTTTAGAATGATATTATCGAAAAATTCACTGATTAAATCTGGTGCTGTTCCAAAGGTCACTCGGCTTCTTGTGGTGCTAGGCAACTCAAATGTTCCGTAAATGACCAAAACTTCTGGAATGTCCAAGAATTCCAGAGACATTGAAGAGCGGTCTGATTGGTAACCGTATCGCTGAAAAGATGAGGTGAAAACAATAGATTCAACTCTTGAGGTTCCTGCTATCAAAATAAGACTGTTCCAACGTTCATCAGTTGGATTGACAGGTAAGGAGGAATCATTGACGTTTGGTGTCTCATCAGTTGAATAATTCTTGATGGCGATAATCAGTGATAATCTTTGGGGAAATTGGCCTGGGAAATTTGCATCGGTAGGGGCACTTCCGATCATTGTGAAGATTGCGTCAATTTCGTCAGAGGCGAGAGTACCTGCAGGCATACCTCTAATCCAGCCACTCGAGTCAGTGATATTCCCCACTCTGTTTTCCGATACAGCATAATTCGAACGGTCTTCAAAATAATGAAACCACACATCGGCTTCTCTATTCGAAAAAAGTTCTACCGTGTCATAGGAATTTTCTCCAGAAATCTGGTTGCCATCATTTCTCAGAACGACATCAAGTTCATTTGGCAAACGGTAACTTCCTTCAATGGGATGAATTCCTATGTCCATGTACCCCAATTCAAGGACATTCCTTTCGTTTGTTTGAGGGTCTGCCGGGCTAAAGTGAACATAACCAACACCTGCTCCGAAATAACATCGGTGCTCCCTACTTTCTTGTTTGTGATGCACAGATGGTACATAATGAGAAGTACCGTCATCACAATCTGTTTGTCTGTTATCAGAGTTAAGGTCCGGATTTCTGATGAAGATTGAATAGGGAGCTGAAACCGATAGAATTTCGAGATCTGATTCATCCAATCCGTCCACAATTCCTGTTGCACTCAATGCCAAATTGAGAATTTGATTTACTGTGAGAGTTACTGTGCCGGTTACACTAAGCTCCATTTCATCGAGTCCAACTCTTACTTCAAATTCGTTAGGAGGTTGGCTAAATCGCGTATCTACTACTAATGCGTAAGATTCCCCTTGCGTATTGCCAGGTATACCCAAATCGTAAGCGAATCCTTTCATCATCGTTACCTCCATCGACTCCATCGTATCCCACAAAGGAGCAGATGGATTTAGGGCGTGAACTCGCCATTGAAAAGTAGGCCGAATCCAAATGGATTCAAGCAATGGGCCGTTTAATTCGAGACCGAAACCTTCTCCAAATTCCCCGATACCAAGGATTGTTAATCCGACCTCAACATCGTCGCTACCATCCTCATCGATATCGATGCGATTCATGAAAGGTGAGAAATCGGTAATGCTCAACAGTTCTCCAGTGAATGTACCATAGGCCCAATGTTCGGATGAAGGGCCGTCATTTCTAGATGAAAAATTCAGATAAAGTGCGTAAGTGTTTGCACCGATGGCAAGAGGATCATTAAAATCAGGAGGGGGCGAGAACAGAGTATCCAACAAATCGTCAGGCCAATCAGGAGGCTGAGTTGATGAATTGCTTAACATTTCATAGGGGCGAGGATGGTTAGGTTCTGGCGCTTGTGAATCCCTTACTGCCATTTTTCCCATGACACCATCAGTTGCTAGAATCGCATCTCCACCTGATATTTCTCGTCCTTTGGCTCGGATGGCATCAAGTACACTTTCTGCTTGCTGGCTGGCAATCAAATCCTCTTCAGAATCAGTGCGCTGTTCGTTTGCCTCTACCATAGCATCAAGAATACCGAAATCATCTTTTGAGGCTGATAAATCAGCATCTACAGGCTGAAAAATTGGAACAAGCATCAGCAAAAACAAGGCCAATGCAGTTCGATAACCCGGGGTTTTTGTCATCACTCCGGGATGAAGAAGTCGAACAGTTGACTCAGCCATTAAAAGGGCTCATTGATTCCCGCTTCAAGAAACCATCCCTAACTTGCTACAAAAAACACCCTTCAACGGCGAAAATGGTTCTCTTCACCACAATGAGGGCAATCGACAAGCGCCTCATTCAATTGATTTGGTAAATTGATTTGATAGGTTTCACCACAAAGTGTGCAGATTCCTTGTACTGAATCATTCTCAGGGCTTGAGGTCACTTCAGTTTGTTTCTTTTGAAAATCTGGCACTGAAATGCCACCGCTTCGAACATGCTGATTGGCTTTTGAGACTGGTGGTTTTGATGCGTTAATATCTCCCAGAAGTGTTGAAAATTCATCTCTTTTTGGCGCAATTTCTTTCTTGACAGGTTTCGATTCTCCCATCAAATCTTCCAAAGCTTCCCCAGACACCAAGGAAGATTGCATTCTGGTTACCTGAGGCCTAAAACCTGCATGTGGATCTTGTGGGGAAACACCATCGTTTCCATAGATTGCTTGCAATTCCTTTTCTTTAGCTTCCATCACTAATTGTGCATCTGTTTTTACAGTGCCTAAGTCAAATCCTGCTAAGACATTCGCCTTGGCCCAGAGGGGCAAAGACCTCTCAGCAATATTCTTTTGAATACGATTTACAGCTTCCTCTGGCGTAAAGCCATAATCCAAAAGTAGCTGTATGGCTTGTTTGCGCTGAGTTGCACGATTACCAAACAAACCAATGCCAACTGTCAAAACTGATACGAGAAAAATTACAAACACAATTCCTACACCAAAACCAAACCCTGAATCTTCTGAAACTACGATTTCAAAAGCATAAGAATCGCTTAATCCAGATGGGTCTGAAACCGTTAAAATGACATCATATCTCCCGGGGTTGACAAACTCATAATTCACGGTTTTACCTACTAAATCACCATCATTTTCCGGGTTTCCATCTCCGTTAGAGTCGACAGATACAAACAAATCCCAAGAATAAGTAAGGGCGCTATCATCATCAAAAACATCAAACGCTTGAGCATTAAATGAGACTACATCACCTTGAACCACCTCTCGAACTTTCGTCATCAGTGATTCGTCAATAATGGGTGCTTGAGTATCCAAGACATTCAACATGGTCATGCTTGAACCAACGTTACCGGATAAATCTGTTACGTTTAATCCAATAATATGTGTACCAATATTATCCCATGACAGGGTAATACTTGGCGCATTTGCGTACGGTTGTCCATCAACAGTCCATGCATAAGATTGAATCTGATCATTGTCTTGAGATGCTGAAGCATTGAAAGTGATACTCTCTGATGGCGATAGTAACCAGGATAAATCGGTGAGTTGGACACCATTGCCTTGAATGACAGCGACAGGATTTTCTCGGTCGATGACCGTCAATTGAACAGTACGGGAATCAACTGACCCAATTTGTGAAACAATGGTTAATGTGACCTCAAAAATACCCGTGTTCGGAAATGAAAAATCATACGTCATCCCAGTTGCATCTGTTGTTCCATCATCAAACACATCCCATCGATATTCGCTAATCTGACCATTACCGTTTGGTGATGAGGAAGCATCTAATGTAATCGTTTGTCCAATGTTTACTTCCGAAGATTGTGAAATGGTGAACTCAGCCGATAAAATTGGATTGACCATCAACTCAATCGTTCCTCTGAAAACCGTGTTTTCATCTGTATTGTCAACTGTCAAATAGAGAACTTCTTGAGCATATTGTTGGTTAACTTCCCAATTTATCATATTACTATCTGCATCAAAAATTCGAGTATTTGAAATAAATTCTTGAGTGCCAAGTTGAGATGATGTTTGAAGATAAAGATCAGATTCTCCTTGTACAGCATCCATTGATATTTGGATAATACTTCCCTCATCCAAACTCATGGAGGCAAGCGTTTCACTCTCTCTATCGTTTAGTTTTATTACGTCCCTATACAATGTAAGATAATCCAGTGAATCCTCTGATATTTCTACAGCCGCTCTTGCATCTGAACCACCTTGTCCACCATTTCCAAAATCGTTATCATGGGCTAAATTATCAAGCACAAGAAACCAATTCTTTGGCTGTCCTGAGAAAGGTACCATCCAATCGAATTCATATTCGCCAAATGCTGATTCGAATGAGGTATTCTCTTCGAATGCATTCCGGTATCCATCGCCGTTCTCGTATGGAATGATAGATTGTGAATTAAAGACTAGAATATCGAGATTTCCCTGCGACACAACCAAATCGAATTGCAAAATACTTCCCGGACTTCGAGTTCCCAAATCTATCTTTAAGCAATTACCATCAAGAATTAACTCCTGAGATGAAATTTCGGCAAGAGATTTTTCGTTGCATGAAGGAATTGCCCGAGATTCTGTTTCTGCAAAAGTGCCTTGAGGAATCACACAGATGAGAAGCAAAAACGCAATCAACACCCTGCCTCGCATGCTACGCCACTCCTTTCTTAATTCTTCAATCTCGCCCCTTCCGGCATTAATCTTGACTCACCAAAGTAGAAATATGCTTGAGGTTACCTTCCTCATCCAATATCAAACGGTCTCCATCATGACATGCAATCGTTCCTTCTTGAATCTGATTTGCTTCATGAACTGATGCTTCAACGACATCAATTCTCGCTGAATAATGCGTTAATGCGAGATACTTAGCCCCGATTTTTTTAGCAGTTCTCGCTGCACCTGCCGCGGTTGAATGGAGATGCTGATCGGCAAGTGCTTGGTGGGATGAAAGATATGTTGCTTCATGAACCAACAAATCACAAGACGCTTCGATCGATTGCTCTGCTGTATCTCCTGATATGATGATAGATACACCTTTTCGAACGGGTCCTCTGAATTCTGATGCGAGAAATGTAACGCCATCATAGGTCACATCCTCTCCTGAAGAAAGTGCCTTCTTAGTTTCCTCGGGAAGGTTTTTTGCCTTTTCTCGATTGAAAACACCCAGTTTATCGGATGTAGAAATCTTCCAAGCGCATGAAGGTACTGAATGAGATGTCGGTATGGGTTGAATATGCATTTTAGAAATAGCATCTGGTATTTCTGAAAAAAGATGGGTTCGCTCTGAAGTGTAGGAAACCCAGCGTTCACCGTCGGTTAAGTACCAATCAACATCAAAGCCCAATTCTTCTTTAATTGCTCCAAAAGACCAACACATTTCGTATTGATTCACCAAATCGACCGAAGGAGATTCTGCATTGATTTGGCTATTATCCAAAAGCGCATCAATCATTTGTGAAGAGGTAGGGCCTGCAATGAAAAGTGACTGCTGCCGTCCTCCCAATGCAAGCGATTTCAACCAGGGCAACAATCCCCACGTGTGATCTAAATGTCCATGTGTGAGTAAAATACCTGAGATTTTTGAAGATTTGATTCTCTTATTTTGCACCTTCAGCAATTTTCGATGTTTGGCAAGTCGGGACTGAAAACCCTCTCCACAATCAATTACTACGATTCCATTTGGTGTTTCAAGAACCGATCCTGAAACCTCCCTTGATTGAGCTGGCAATGAAGAAGAGGTGCCAAGAATGTGTAATTCCAACATGATGAACGCCTCACGCCAATGGTATAGGGGTTTGTGGAAACCAGCGCAATAAAACGATGTCATCAACCGCCTTCACCCATCTCCAAGGAACGGCGACGTGGACACCACCTTCAACCAAATCTTCTGGCGTATCGTGAACGAATAGATGGGAACAACGCATTTCTTGATCGTCGACGACCGCATCGTGAACAAGACCTAAACGACGACCTGAGGGCAGATAAACCTCCAAACCAGCCAATGTTCCCAGTCTTCGACCGTCATTAGACATCGCCCTCACCCATAGTAGCCTAGAAGTCACAAGAAATCAATCCAACGGATGAATTGGATATGTTTTTGTTTAATTCGTATCAATCGCAACAACTGCTTGATAATGCATCTTGTGCACAAAAACAGGTTTTTGCTGGAACGATATCGGCACGAGCACTACGTTGTTCAAATAGAGCAGTTACCTCTTTGAGTTCTTCCGAGGCATCTCCTCTTGCCTCAAGGCAAAGTTTCAACCCCAACAATCCCCACATGTTATCTTTCCAAAGTTGAATATCTGCTCGATAAACATCCTCTGCCTCATCAATATGACCTTGTTCAAGCAATAGGGCACCAAGGATATGCCTTACTGGCTGCATTTGGCCCCAAGGCTCATTGTATGCAAGATTGAGAGATAAGTCGACACCTCGGCGTAATTCATCAAATGCTGCCGTAAAGTCATAAGATTCTCCGTTCGCCTTTGCAAGGAACTGTCTGCGATATTCAATTTCTGCCTCAAGAATGGCCGCATTAACGTTGAGAATTGACGGCCCTTCGTTCGGATCTTGATACATGAAATTATTATGCATCATTCGGCCTGCAAGAGCGGGATTTTCTAGTGCTTGCTTGAACAATACTTGCTCTGACTCCGCTTCCGCAACCATACCCTTGGAAGCATAAGCAACACCTCTTGCGTAATGCTGTGTCGCAATGGTTGCAGGGAATACATCTTTATCAGAATACATGGGTTCTGATAATATGTCATCCCATTTGCCAAATCGAATCATTACATGCCATGGCATGGTCACATAAGACTCCAGGAAAATTGCACCCATTGGAATAATACCTGCGAGCATAAATTGTGCGCCGCCATTCTCGTCGCCTGCTGGCAAGGTTTCGACAGCTTTACGAGCGTATTTTAAAGCCGTTTCATATTGACCATCAAACATAGCGCACCATACGATGAAATGGTGATTATGCATTCGATAGAATTTGTAAAATTGGGATTCATTTCCCGTTATCTCAACATAGCGATCATCGGCTTCTACCGCAGCGATATTACACTCAATCGCTTCTTTCCATTGGCCCACCCAAGCATCAATGTGGGAGGGCATGTGAACCAAATGGCCTAATCCAGGCATCCGTGTTCGGAGCACATCAGCAGCAGGTAATGCTCTTTCTGGGAAAGGAGATAATTCCAATGCATGGCAATAAAGATGACACAAAGCAGGATGGACTTTTGCCTCTTCGCTCGTCGCAAATGCCTCTTCCATTATTTTTACGAGCAGAAGCGTGTTCTCATCAGCCGGTGTAATCTCACCTGTGGCCGTATTTTTATCCCAAAGTTGCCATGCCTTCAAGTTCATCAAGGCTTCAACATAGATAGCGGTAACGTCCAAATCTCCCTTGTATTTCTCATAAAGGGGAGCCATGGCTTCTGCGAATGCAACATTCAATTCAGGGCTGTTTCCCATGTTGAGAACTGAAGGATCGGCTGAATCTCTTGCCTCGGCAGAATGCCGAGTAGACAAAGCATGAATCAAATCTTGCTCGAGTTCTGAACAATGGCCCATCACAGAAAGGGCCTGCTGAATAGCATCATGACCAGAACCTAAACCTGGGGCCCAGTTGTAATTGGATGAAACACAATAGGCGATTCCCCACCAAGCCATGGCACATTCAGGATCTAATTCTGTACATTGTGTAAAGCAAGCAATAGCTTGCTCATGATTGTAATTTAGCATGTGACCAAAGGCTTCAACAAACATCTTTCGAGTTTCCTCATCAGCACAGGTAACTTTCGTTGCGAAGGAATAGTTTGATTCGAGGCCATAATCATATTCTGCTGGAGCAAGTGACATAATTTGCCCTAAAAACAATACAATATAACCTCTCGGTATATTGATTTATAAACAAAAGTTCTAGTTAAATACTCTATAACTAGGGGATTTACTGCTTAAGCCTGATTGAGTAAATCATCGTTCTAACACTTGGATAATTGAAAGAGGATTTAATTTCCGCATCCACAGCCGGTGATTTGGCAAGTTGCATCGTCTGTTGACTCTGCTTTTACATCCACGGAAGCCTTTTTTGGAC
>CEUV01066056.1_pt1 | contig 11180 bp, 19 predicted proteins | sample 356401 | NCBI WGS metagenome assembly CEUV01 (sample SAMEA2622710, study PRJEB7988) | marine metagenome | isolation source: saline water (ENVO:00002010), including
AAACACAAAATACCTTCTTCATTGATGGCCTCCAAACCACGCAAAATGTTCTTAGCCAGTGGCACACGAAGGGTAGCAGTGAGACTCATAGGTTAAAGTGAATGTAAGCACCTATTTATGCTTATGGGTATAATGGTGGGTCCGCCCAGATTTGAACTGGGGTCTGACGGCCCCCAGCCGCCAAGTATAGGCCAAACTAACCCACGGACCCGTTACTCTTCTTCAGTAGCCCCTGAATAACTAAGCAAATCTCGGAAATCTTCTACACTACCCAAACCATGTAGGTTGGCTTTGTCTTTAGAAACCTTTTTCATTAGTTCAGATATTTCTGAAGTAGATTCGCCATCTATGTCAGCAAAACCATCTAAATGATGGTATCGTGGCTCCAAAGTGAGTTTCATATCGCAAGTTCCAAAGTTTTTATCGCCCCAAACTACTAATTTTCTCAATGGGACAAAGAAAGGGCTGGTAATTTTTCCAATAATTTTTCTAAGAGTCATTTATTCTTCCTCCTCTGTGGGTTTAGGGTCCAGCATCCAAATCCATTCCTTTTTCATTCGTTCACCTTCCTGTTCCAGAAATCCTCAAACCAATTTACAAAAAATGGTAATCCGATCACATACAAGACTAAAGCAACAACGGCTAATTCTTCGCTACTTGACATTTTTATCATCTCCTATTTTGATTAACTCTTGTTGAATGGGCTTATGTTTGGGAGTATCGGGGTAAAGAACTCTACCGAGTGCGTAAAGCAAAACCATGCCAACAATACCAACTAACAATTCACTCATGCTATCACCACTGATGCTTCAAACTCTTCAAACTTTTTCTTAGATTCGGGGTCTAAATCTACTAAAATAGCATTTCTTCCAAAATCATTAGCCACAGGCCACATACTACAACTGCCAGCAAAACCATCAAAGACGTAATCTCCTACTTCAGAAGTAGTCAATACCATTCTCTTAATGAGGGCATATGGGATTTGATTATACCATCCATTGTGTTCCCGAGATCCGGCTTTTACCATATTTATTTTCCACCAATCGTAGGCGTGAGTCCCAGTCTTACCTTTAGCAATCTGAGTCATAACTCGTGGGTCTTTTGGATTCTTGTAGGGTTGAGTATCTCTTTCAGGATAGAAAAGGGGTTGTTTACAATCTTCATGAACTAACCAAAGCAAGGCACGGTGAGCAGTAGTAAATCTTTTCTTAGTGTGTCCAATGTTGGAAGGATATACCCATGAAATCCATTGTTGAAGTCGGAAACCTTGGGCTTCAATTAAAGGAAGTAGACGAGCACAGGCTTCAGGATAGTGAACCAAGAAAGCAGAACCATTGGCTTTTAGCCGGGGTTTGAGAGCAGCAAATGTGTCGGAAATTAATTGATGATATTGGTGTTCAGGAAGGTTATCGTTGACTTTATCAGAATAACGGAAACCAATGTTGTAAGGTGGGTCAAAGAATGCGGTTTGGATTTCAGTGTCTGTTGACAAACCTTTGAGGGCAGTAACTACGTCGTTCAAAATAAACTGATGGGGCATAAAGCAGGATTATTGACACTACCAATATAAAGGTTATCATAAAACGCCCCGTCTGAGATTTGAACTCAGGTCTTTTCCTCCGCAGGGAAAAAGGATATCCAGACTACCCTAACGGGGCAATAACATCTCAGAGCCATGACTGTTATAAACTTATTTATACCAAGAAGGATTTTATGGGCAAAGTTTTACCATAAGTGGTCATAGCATAAGTAGTCACAGGAAAACCACGGAGGTTTACGATTTGTTTACTAACTATGCCATGCTTGATGTAAGAAGGCATAATTTGAGAAACGGCAATAGGTGTCATGCGATAATTATGAATCGGATCGGTGCGTTTAGCAATATCTTGAGCAATCATAGGTTCTCGTGCATGTTTTAGAATCTTGAGTGGAAAGTAATGTTTTTTGGCTCGCCTTCGGGATGGATTTTTATTATTACAAGTTTGTGAGCAAAAGGCTCGGTTAGCATATTCTACAGCCCACTGTAAATTAAACTCAGCACCACAGGTTTCACAAGATTCTTTGATAGCGGGCCAAATGAGATGATTGTTATGATGCTTAGATTCAGAACGAACAACTTTAGATAAACCTAATTCATCAAAACGCTGACAGTATAAACTACAGTAATCGGGATGCCAAAATTGGAACTTTCTTTCGTTTGACAATTCTCGGTCACAGACTTTACACATAATAATCAGAATAATTTAGTTTGCTGCCCAGAAGGGGTGTCTTCAAGACCCTCAACATCTACCACGATTTCGCCGGGGGTGGTTCCCTCGGCTTGCCAAATGATTTCACGATCGACTTCAGGGTTCCAAGTTTCAGCCAAGAACTCACAGATTTTATTGTAAGTAACAGACTTAGGTTTAACACCGACATCTTCAGAAGTAGTAGGGAAATAAACCATGAAATCTACTACTGAGCCGTAGCGTTCATAGATTTTCTTAGCCAAAGTTTTACCAACACGAGGAATCTGTTCTAACAAAGCATGGTGTTTATTAGAAGTAGAAGTAACGACGGTTACAGGTCGGACGAGTTGATGCACTTCGTCTTGACTCATGCGGAGAGCGTGGCTTCGGATGAATCGGATGGTTTCATCCAAAGAATCGGTGTAAACTACAGGCAAAACCTCGGAACTTAAACGATTAAGAAACTGTTGTAATGATTGTAGTTGATTCTTATTAGAGGTAAAGATATCCCGGGGTGTGCCTTCAATGATTAAGTAGGTGCGAGGCGCAGCCGTAACTAAACGACTAATTTGTTCTTGCATTCTACGGGATTGCCATGAACCATAAGCATCAGACCAAGTTTTGCGTTCAAACAGCGCACAATCTTCGGGATTATCATAATCCCATAGTTTGATATCTCCTTCATTGAGGTTCTCAATTTCAGCGTTAAGCAGCATCTCACAGAGTTGCTTAGTGCGTAGTTTTTCTTTAGAGTCTACTGAAATAGAAATAGTTTTTTGAATGGGTTCGCCCGTTACACCAAGGTCCCATGTCATAGTAAACAGTGGTGAAACCACCTATTTAACAGTTCACAATCCTCGGTCAAACTCTATGGCACGAGGCACATAATCATTTTCTAACTGATCGATGGATGTCATCTCTACTGACTGTTTGATGGTAGTCCACATTACATATTTAATGCCTTGAAGTCGGAGAACTTCAATGCAGTTAGCACAAGGCTTAGCATTACCCATAGAACCATCATGACGAAAACGTCCGATGAAAACAGTAGCACCTTGAGCACCACGCTTTTGGTATCGTAGTTGTCTAAGGGCAGCAGTTTCAGCATGAAGTGATGAACCACGATAACCTTTTAGATTGCTGGATTTAGCCACTATTTTGTTGCCACGAATGACTAAAGCAGCCATAGGAACTCTACAATTAGATTTGCTTTGTTCTTCACGCAAAGTCGTAAGCCATCGCTCAACACGACTCATGTAAACTCATTTTTGGTTATTACCTTTATTACCTTTGACGATAGCGTAACCGCATCCACATTCCCAAATAGTTCCTCGGTCTTTTAGATATTTAGCACGATAACTGGAACAAACAGGACATTTAGGTGGCATCAGTATTCACCTTCTGTCTGGTCTACTCCGAAAGCCAATCCAAAAATAAAGAGTAAAATTAAAACTTCCCAAAATGCCATCGTTATTCCTCTTCCAATTGTTTTAAATCTGATTTGAGTTCCATTAACATACCCCAAACATGAGAAATACCATTCATATTTTGTTGGTTTTTAGTCTTGATTTCTCGGAAGTTAAGTTGATTGAATAAAAAAGACATTACCATCAAGGCTAAAATACCCAGTCCTATCAACGATGCGGAATCCATAATTATTCCTCTTCAACGGTTTCAGGTTCGTCTGGCCGAGCCTCATTAATCTTACCTTGTGAGAGCAAATCACAACGAGCAGCCAAGACCTCATCAAAGTCGGCTTCCACATCGGCAACAGTAAGAATAACAGTAGGTGGATCTCTCCATACTCCGCCTTGAACTAAAAGTGTTTGAATTAAATGGTGGATGGAACGGTATCCTACTTCACCAGTAGGGGAAGAAACATCCCACAGTTTTATTAGTGTATCTAATTCAATACGAATCTCATTGGCCATGCCACTGGTTTCGTGGATTACCTATATTAATCTTTGCCATTTCTTACATACAGTTGGGAAGGTAAAGTAATAATTTCACGATAGTGTTTGATGGTATCAAAATAAGATTCTTGAATAAACCAAATGTCTTCTACGGCTTCGGCAGCAAGCAGTTTTTGGTATTGAGTTTCGTTGAGAGTAAAAGGGATTTGTTCTTCAATTTGTGACCACACTACACCATACTTGCGTTTAGCCCAGCCTTCGGATTTTTCATTGTCCTCACGATATGTCTTCAAGACCTCAGAAGCGTGGTTACGGAAGCCTTCAGCCAACCGATAATTGTTGAAAACCTCCATAGGTATGTTTTCTAAACGTCCGTAGTTGATAATTAAATCAGTAGCCTTTTTAGGTCCAAGGTTAGGAATGCCGGGGATGTTATCTGAGGAATCTCCTGCCATCGCTTTCCAATCAGGATACAAATCAAAATTAAAATTAATTACAGGTTCTACAGATTCGGTAAAATTATGGAACTTAAGAGTGGGGTGAATAGCCAAAAGTTGATGCAAATCAGAATCTTGAGTAAAAATAATTATATCTTTGCTTAGATTGTCGGCTACAAAATCAGCAATTAGATCGTCGGCTTCTAAAGCCGGATTGTAATGTCCGATAAAGTTTTTACGAAGTTTCATGGCATCTAAATTAAGAGCGTTGTAATCTTCTCTGATATCTCGGTTAGTATAGTCCTCAGCGTTGTAGGTTTCAATATATTTAGCAGGCACACGGTTAGCCTTGTAGTTAGAGTATAATTTACCACGGTGGTTACGGCCATTACTGCCGTCCCAACAGACTTGAACATCGCAGCCAGCATAACCGGCTTGGTTAATTCTCATTTGAATATAATTTAAATCTTGAAAAACGGTGCGTCTAACTTTGTTTAAGAAATGACCATAGTTCATACTTTTTCGTTCTACCTTTTTCATCCAGCGAGAAAACCTTCCTTTGGGTGCCCAATGTTTGGCCATTCTGGAAACGAAGAAACCTCCGTCTAACAATACTAATTTTTCAGTCATCTAATCCCTCATGGGGGTGTGGCCAACATTCCACGAGATTGTAGAATGTGTTCAGCAGGGGTAATTAAGTGGTCAGGCAAGGCTTTGTTTTCGTAACACCACCAAAGATTGGTAGTGAGTTTGACAACTACTTCGCAACTACTACACTTAAGTTCACCATGATAACCGTCATCGTCAACATATTCACGAAGAAGTTTCATTCCCCAGCCACAATGGGGACAGTTTAGGCTGGCCATAACAAGTAATGTTTGAATGACTTACTTATAACTTCCTACTCAGAATCTTCTTCCTTTTTACTATCTGAACCAAGATAGGAAAGTAAACCAAAAGTTAGAATGCCTCCGCCAATAACAATACCTGCAAAAATAGTAAGTGGATCGGTGCCCTCTTTTATTCCTAACTGTTTAAGTTGGGAGTTAATTTCAGTAGTGATGGCCTTAACTTCTTGGGTTTGAGTTTGAATGGTGGGTGCAGATTCATCCCAACCTGCTGGTTTGGGAACGTTAATAGTCCATGTTTTATCTAAAGTAGGTGTAGCACACTCAGCATGTGATGAAAGTGATTCTACAGTAACTCTCCAAGTTCCGGGTTTAGTAATCTTAAAAGATTTATTGGTTCCAAGATACAGGAGATTATCTCCTGATTTTTCTCTCTTGTCTGAACCAGCCATTTCGGTATCATACATAGTTTCACCATTACAAGTAATTTTAATACTTATTTTGTGGCCACGGCCATTAGAATTGTGTAACACTGTGCCACCGAAATCATCAAAACAAGATTGACCTGAATCGGCAGCAAAACGACGAGTATAATTAACCATGTTTTTATAGATTTTATGTGCAGTTCCGTAATTTCCTTGAGTAACTTGTTGATGTGCAGGAACAATATATTCACTGTGTAATTTTTTATAGATTTGGGAACTCTTGGAACTACGATTGATGTTAGCGACGATAAGGGGTGCAATTTGATAATATTCCCTAACTTCGTCAGCAGCAAACCAGTTACCATATCGATCACGAAGTTTTCGCATAGATGTAAGTTCAGGTGAATTGTTATTACCTTCGGCTTTCATAACGGCAGTAGTAATGTAACAGTCATCGGTATAATGGTCCCATATTTTTCCTGCATTACTGGGTATGTCTAAAACAGCATCACCTACGGCAACAATTCCACCAGCCACGCCAGAATCTACGGCAGCATCACCAATAACACTGTCTCTCCCAATCCATGAATCCTCGTCTGCCAAGGCTTCTCCGAAACCAGTAGTAACTGTGGAATACCAATCTACAGGATCGGTAAATATTTTTAATCCGCCAGATAAGATATCTCCCACACAACCTGTGCCAGAACTGTCGGTGCCGACGAAAGAAACAATGATGTTATCTTCGCCCGGGGTTATGGAACCATCATTAAGATAATCAGTAGTGTAAACCCAAACTTCATGTTTGGAATCACAAAGCGCACCTGAATCCGTTTCAGAACTACCTTTGCTACCTTGCTTGGTAGTTTTTGTTCCAAAAATATCCTCCATCTTTTCACCTACCTTAAGAAAATAATATCCACAATAAGATACCGACTGTGGCTGCACCGGCTACAGAATAACCAATAAAGTTATCGTAAAGTTGATTCATATATTCATTTTGTAATTCTGGGTCATCAGTTAGATTACTGAGTAAACTTCCACTTTCCTGTATGGCTTCTTTAAAAGAAATGTTAAAACCGTAAGTGTGATTAAAACCAACGATTGGGAAACTGCAACCATATTTATTTTGGTCAATAACTCCAAAGCCTTCAATGAAAAATTGCTTAGTCAAAATGGCGGCATCAACCACGGCAGTAATGATAGCACCTGCTTTTGCGGCCCGAGCCGCTACAAGTAATCCTGCAGCCCAACCACTGGCTACACCAGCAGTTAGAACACTGGCAATAATTACTAAACTTATTTCTATAACAAAAGGTGCTATGTCTTCCCAAATAAACTTGTTGGCTTTAGTTTCAGTAGAGCCTTCACCTAAATTAGAATATCCGTAGTGAGCAGTAAGTGTGTAAGCAGCATCAGGCCAACGGGCTTCAACAGGAATAGAGCCACTGGCTTTACCATTAGAATCTGTGGTGACAGTATCAGAATAGATAGAAACAATAGCCAAGTCTACATCTAAATATTGTTCCATTAGTGGTTCTAAAGGAGTCGTATCGCCAGCCACAACTTTTTGTTTATCGGCTTCGCTAAGTTCGCCCAACACTTTATTGACTAACAACGCCAAATATTGGGTGTCTAAATAAGTTAATTCAATGGTCGCCCGATCGGAAGCACCTTTCTTTTTGTCAGCCAAAGTTTCAATTTCCCACTCAATAGTAGAACCTTGAACTACTTTATCAAAAGTAAGCGTTTTATCTCCATCTTTAGTATGGTTAGTATATTTAAGTTCTTTGCCTTCGGGAGAAATGACTTTAACTCTGGATTTGAAATCGGTTTTACAAGCAAATGAACCAGATTGGTCTACAAACCAATTGCCAGTATCTAAACTGGTGGGTAACACACTACCTTGTTGAGATGCCCATGCCATTTAAAATCACTCCTCATCGTCAGAAGAACCTGAACCCGAGAAGATACCAATTTTACCAAGAATTGAAACGACTATTAAAGCAGCAATTCCAAGGCCACCAAAGGTAACGGCTTTTCCAAGGAAGGCCATGTTTTCTACGGCTTCTTCTTGACACTTGTTGACTCTATCGGTATATTCTTGAGTGCCGGGTTGATATCCTGCTTCTACTGCTTTTTCATCACAATCCATACCTGTAGATGACGATACCCATGAGTCTACAGCATCGCTGTTAAGGAAAGAGTTAAAGGCGACAACGGCACCAATGGTGGGAATACCTACTGCTACAGCACGTTTACCAATTCTTTCAACCGCACCTTCAGGTAGGCTTTCTACTGTATTACGAGCAGTTTGTTCGGCTACATCACGAGTGGTTTGTTCGGCTGCTTCTTCAGTGACTTCGCCAACGAGTTCTTTTAGATTTTTCTTGTAAAGTGCTTCAATGGCTTCTGAAGACGTGTCTTCACCAATTTCACGAAGAGTTTTTTCTTGAGCCTCGGCAATTACATCTTCAGTTATCTCTCTGGCTAATTTTCCTTGCAGTTCTGTGGTTACTTCTTTAGCAACTTTTTCTTGAACTTGTTGAATAGTTTCTTTGGCTACTTGTGCTGCTATTTCCTCTAAGTTAAACTGCCGTTGACGTGATGCAGGTAAACGACCATAGTTAGAAGGAACAGACTGGCCCCAGACGTGACTCATAACTAAATATAATCACTGCGACTATTTATACTTTGGGTATCGCTTCAAATTAGTAGGATCTCGGATAATGGGTCCAGCCCTTTTGGGATATTCAGTTAGATACCAACCATATCTTCGGTCGGCGGCTTTTCTACCATCTGATTTCCAACCCTCACACTCTCTACGCTTTCTTCTGCCCCGATGGTCTAATTCATCTAACTCAATGTAATGCCGGGGGCCGTGGTGACGTGATTTAAGGATTCCAGTATTAAAACCGTTCCAAAAACCTCGTTGACAATCAGGACAAACCCAATAATATTTTTGATAACACTCATCACAAAAAGAACGTATAGCATCATTATGATACACTTGATGTTCATGTGGTTGCTCACCACACTGAGCACAGAGTTCACTATGGCGAAAATTATCACTTCGCATTTTACTCTTCTTCATCGTTGTTAGAGAAGAATACCCAACGGCTGAGGTCGCCACCAATAGTGCCATCATCAATTTGATTAAGGAAGATTTGCAGGTCTTCAAAAGAATCAAACATAAAGTTGTAATCCATAATGCCAAACAACCAATTAGGGGCACGGGCACGGCCACCGTTAATGACTACTAAAGTAGGTTTGCGCTGAGCCAAAGAGTTAATCAATTCATGAATAGTGCCAAACATACCAATATCCATATCAAGATAGATAATGAGGAAGTCAGAAACATCCACCATGCGGAGGTCCACATGAACGATGTCTTTCATGCGTTGAGTCAATTCAAAATATCGCCCTGTTTCTTTCAGGTGCATCATTTTCTTCTTTTCTTCTTCAACTTCCTTATACTTAGCATAGGTCAAAGGCTTCTTGCACGGATCGAAAACAGTGATACCAAGGGGTTCTAAAAACTTAGTCATGTCGTCTCTCCAACCAACACCATCGTCAGCAGCGTTATCAATTGGCCCTGCCAAGTAAGCACGGAGTCCCTTTAGTCGGTGCATTTCTTTCATTAAGCCACCAACCATTCACAGTAGATATCATAACGAACATGGAACCAATCGGCTACTTGCTCGTCAGTAGCATTATCACTGCCTTCGGACAACACTCTCAAACTGAGATTGCCATTATGGGTGTAGTTATCAGAAACACTCAAGTTATAAGAACTTTGTCCACCATTACTGGTGTTAGTCCACAAAACAGTGTTGTTTTCGTCTAACACAGTTACATTAATGTAGCCTTGGTCCCAAGCCAAAGGCATGTGAAACATGGAATTAATAGTAATATTAACTGCTACAGACATATTGGTATTGTTCCACTCGGTTACATTTTCAAAACCCATACCCATTGGGGCCAGATTATTGAATTGATAACTGTGAGTGTAATTTTCAACCAAAGTCATAGATGTTTGTTCATTCATAATTGGCTCGGTGGTATCATCACCAAGACAACCGCTAAGTCCAAGCATTAGAAATAGCATACTCATAAAAATTGCGTTTTTTATCATTATTTTCACCTTTTAAATGTCCCACAATGGCGACAGTATAGTTCTGCATAGGGATAGTTATCACGAGTCCACTTTTCATTTCCAGAAGGGCATTCAGTTTTACAGTTTTCTCGTGCTTCACGCTCGGCCTCAGCAATTTGCTTCAGTAAGGTAGTTTGCTGTTGACGTAATTTATCTAACCTATGCTCAAGTTCACGAACTTTCTTGCGAAACGGATGCTTGTGCCAACTGTCCATATGGAAAGAGTTGAAGTGACGACTCTTATATACTTACTTCTTTTTAATTTTTATTTTTTCGGGTAGGTTTTGTGGATAATATCTAACATCAATACACCGTGTATGTGCTCTACCTCCCAAACGCATAACGCTTGGGTCAGCAGAATGAATCAATTGATGACAAATGGTGCAATAAGGTAGTTGTTCAAACATAGTATCACTTATAGGTTATCTCTCGTCCTTTAACGACGAAACCATTATTAGACAACATATCTATATTATACTTTAGGTCGGTAACTACGATCAGTGGTGGATTGCGACGATAAACAATAGCAGAGGGTGGGAACAGAGTGGTTATGTCTTCCATGATATTACGAATATATTTTTGTTGTCCATTTTGAGTAATGGGAATATATGTAACTGGTCTCCATTGTTCATTGGGTGGATTTTTACCTGTCCAAAGTGCACCATCTACTTTGTTAACAAACAATTGGTCTTGATTATTTGTGAGTGGCATTGGAGGTCCCATAGGGTTTACTCCACCTTTGCCACCTTTGCCGGGTGGTCCTGATGGTCCGGGGGAGGGTCCACAGTTTTTACATTTACCGGGGTTGACACACTTACCACCTTTACAGGGTGATTGTGGGACACGGGGTTGAACTGGATTCCAGTCTGGTGCTTGGAACTCTCGTTGCATATTTTGAACACGGCCTACCAATTCTACGAAATTGATATCTTTTTCAATGTCTTCAATAACATCTTGGGGCGCACCCATTTCATTAGCAATCATGTATTGTTCAGACAACTCTTCCAGATAGTCTTGGATTTCTAAGTCAGTCTTGAATTGAGCATAATAACTGGCTTGACGATAAATGCGCTCTACTTCACTGTCGGCAGGTTCGTCTAAAATATATTGATAAAACTCTTCAGGAGTTTCAGGTCTTTCGGGTTCGGGAGAGACTACTTGATTTACTAAATTAGT
>CEUV01059191.1_pt1 | contig 11178 bp, 8 predicted proteins | sample 356401 | NCBI WGS metagenome assembly CEUV01 (sample SAMEA2622710, study PRJEB7988) | marine metagenome | isolation source: saline water (ENVO:00002010), including
CGCCGGGTGTCGAAGTCTGCGCCGAGGCACTCCTTCTTGAAGAAGGCGTGAAGCTGATTCCTACGGTTTTACTTTTTCCAAGTTCGATTGGAGCTAATTTCCTACAATAGGTCTCTTATTTGTGGTAAAATAAACAGATTACGGGGTATTTCCACCTTGTGCAAAAATGACGATGGGATCGAATGAAGTCATATGGGTAAACAGTGTTCAGAATGACCACACACACGAAAAAAACCGTCGCGCCCCGTCATCCGCCCGACGCCTCGGTCGTCCGCCCGCGATCTCCGCACACGCCGACGGTTCGCCCGTCCGCCGCCTCTCGACGACGGAGAGATGGCCGCGGCGGTGGCCCCCGCGCGCCCGCCCCCACCGTCGGCCGCGAACGCGCTCCTGTCGCTCCTCGACGAGCCTCGACCGGCGCTTCGCGCGCACGCCCTGCGCGCCCTCCACGACGTCGTGGACGTCGAATGGAGCGCGGTGGCCTCGAGCGTGGCCTCCATCGAGGCCCTGTACGAGGACGAGACGTTCGAGGCGCGCGATGAGGCGGCGTTGTTGGCGAGCAAGGTGCGTTCGAAGCGCTCGCGCGAGAGAGATGGGGACGAAGAGAGTCGGATCTTCTTCCGTTGACGAAGCGGACGGATGGGGATTCAGGTGGCGTCGAGCGCGCGATGGGCGACGCGCGCGGGGGCGAGAGACTGACGGTGGGTGACTCGATGCGATCGGATTCGTTCGTGGACGCAGGTTTTTTATCATCTGGGAGAGATGAACGACGCGCTGCACTACGCCCTGTGCGCCGGGGATCGCTTCGACGTGAACGAGGCGAGCGATTTCGTGCAGACGCTGATCGCGACGGCGATCGATGAGTACGTGGCGAAGCGTCAGGAATTGGCGATGGATGTGGCGTTGGGTGACGCGAGCGGAGATGGGATCGATCGCAAGCTCGTGGGCATCGTCGAGCGCATGTTCGAGTGGTGCCTGGGCGAGGGGCAATATTTTCAAGCCATCGGCATCGCGCTCGAGAGCAAGAGGCTGGACAAGTTGGAGGAGGCGATCACGCGATCGGAAAACGTGGCCGAATGTTTGGCGTATTCTTTGAAGGTTTGCTCGAATTTGGTGTCCGTTCGCGAGTTCAGACAACACGTGTTGCGTCTCTTGGCGAGGCTGTACTCGTCCCTGAGCGAGCCAAACTTTTTGAACATGTGCCAGTGTTTGATGCTCTTGGAGGACGCCTCCGGAATCGCCGAGATGTTGAACAAGTTAATCGCCGGTGAAGAGGAGCAACAGCTCTTGGCGTATCAGATCGCGTTCGCCCTGTTCGAGAACGACGTGCAGCCCTTTTTGAACAAGGTGCACGACCTCGTGGGCCAAGGTGAGAGTGCGTCGGTCGAGGGCGGTGAGTCGTCCAAGATGGCGGAAGATAGCAGTCCGGTGGAAAAGTTACGCAGTATTCTGAGCGGAGAGCGTCCGTTCGCGCTCTACTTGGAGTTTTTGTTCTCACACAACCACGCCGACTTGTTGCTGTTGAAGCAAGTGAAAACCTCAGTGGAGTCTCGCAACTCGGTTTGCCACTCCGCCACCGTCTTGGCGAACGCTTTGATGCACGCCGGAACGACGTGCGACAAGTTTTTGCGCGAAAATTTAGACTGGTTAGCTAAAGCGACGAACTGGGCGCGATTCAGTGCCACGGCGGGCGTCGGCGTGATTCACCGTGGACGCACCAAGGAATCTAGGCAACTGCTTTCGCAGCTTCTTCCGGCTCCGAGTCCTTACACGTTGGGCGGTGCTCTTTACGCCATGGGTTTGATTCACGCCGGACAGCCCGGAGACGCGCTTCCGTTCTTGCTCGAACGCGCGCGCGGGAACAACAACGAGGTCATTCAGCACGGCGCGTGCCTCGGTTTGGGTCTCGCGGCGATGGGCACCGGGAACCCGCAAGTGGACGGTGAGCTCTTCAGAATTTTGCGCATCGACAGCGCGGTGGCGGGTGAGGCGGCGGGCATCGGCTTGGGGCTGCTCTACGCCGGTTCGTGCACTCCTCGAGCCAAGGAGATTCACCAATACTGCGGGAAGACGAGCCACGGCAAGATTGTTCGCGGGGCTTCTCTCGGAATGGCGCTCACGGTGTACGGTCGAGAAGAAGGTGGAGATGATCTCATTGAATCTATGATTCATGATGGCGATAAGATCATGCGTTACGGCGGTTGTCTTGCGCTCGCGTCAGCGTACGCAGGTACTGGGAATAACGGCGCCCTTCGCAAACTTCTTCACATGGCGGTGTCCGATGTGTCGGACGACGTGCGACGCGCCGCCGTCATGTCGTTGGGTTTCATCTTGTGCTCCACTCCAGAACAGTGTCCGCGCGTCGTGGCGTTGCTGTCTGAATCGTACAATCCTCACGTGAGATACGGCGCGGCGATGGCGGTCGGCATCGCGTGCGCGGGCACTGGACTCGCCGACGCCATCTCCCTTCTCGAGCCCATGCTGAACGATCACGTCGATTTCGTGCAGCAAGGCGCTCTGATCGCGATGGCTATGGTACGCATTCAACAAAGCGAAAAGCTACTCGCGCCGTTCCGCAAAAAGGTCATGGGTCACATTCGAGAGCCGCACGAACCCACGATGTGCAAGATGGGCGCCATCATGGCGCAAGGCATCCTCGACGCCGGCGGTCGCAACGTCACCATCGGATTAAGATCGCGATCTGGTCGTCCGAGAATGACCTCTGTGCTCGGGATGCTCGTCTTCACGCAGTACTGGTACTGGTATCCACTTTCGTACTTCCTCTCGCTCGTCTTCGTGCCCACCGCCTTCGTCGGTGTCGACGGTACGCTCGCCGCACCTCACTGCTCGGTGACGTCTCACTGCAAGCCGTCGACGTTCGCGTACGCGACTCAGATCACCGAGGATGACAACAAGGGAAGCCGAGAAATCATTAAGGCTGTTCTTAGTACGACGGCCAAGGCAAAGGCAAAGGCGAAGAAGAAGGCTGAGGAGGCGAAGGCGAACGAAGGCATGGACGTCGACGAGGCGGACAAGACGGAAGAAAAGCCCGACGACGACGCCATGGAGGTGGAGAAGAAGGAGGGTGAATCCGTGGAAGCGACGAAGGAGGGCGAAGAGGAGAAGAAGACGGAGGATAAGCCTGAGCCCACGTCTGAGGAATTGACGAACCCGAGTCGAGTCACCGTGCTTCAAGAAAAGGTTGTGCGTTTCGATCAGGGCAGTCGTTTCGTCCCCATCGCCACCTCTGGATCGTCCAGATATCACACGCGAGGTTTCATCGTTCTCCGCGACACCGAGCCGGGCGAAGAGATCGCGTACGTGCAGACTCAATTCAAGCCCGCGGAGCCCGCGGCCGCTCCCGAAGCGGACGACGACGAGCCGGCGCCTCCCGAAGACTTTGAATTCAATCCGGAGGACGAAGAGCGAGGACTTTAGACTTGTAACACACACGCAATCACATCACGTTTCTCCTCATCTGTCGCCGTCCGTTCCATCCGTTCCGTCTCTCGTTCGCCCACGCCCCCGCGAGCGCGCCGACGACAGATCGACCCGCGCGTCCGCGTCTCAGACGCGCATTCGCCCTCTCGGACGCGTCCACCGCGTGCGCGCGAATCGTTTCGACAGCCTCGCGCGCGTGCGCGACGCGTGTCCACCGTCGCGACGCGACGTACACCGGTTCGCGCGCAACGACTTTCACCATGTTGCCCACGACCGCTCCCGCGGCGTCGACGTCCGCGTCTCGCGCTCGAGGTCGCGATCCCGCCGATCGATACAACGCGTACGTCTCCGCCGCGGCGAGGAACGCGCAGGCGGGGCACTACCTCCGTCGGGCGTTCAGGTGGAGACAGATGGATGTCGAGTACTCGCTGTGGCAGATGGCGTCGATGTGCGTCAATCCCAAGGCTGTGTACAGACACACGACGTACCGGAAGCAGACGAAAAATCAGTGGGCGCGAGATGATCCGACGTTTGTCGTCTTGTCGTGCGCGTTCGTGGCGTTGGCGGCGATGGGGTATTGTTTGATGTATAACGCGGAGGGCGCGTCTCGCGCGGCGAGAATCGCGACGCGGTGCGTCGTCGGAGATTATCTCGGGCTCGGAAGCGTCTTAGCCACGGTATCGTGGTACCTGGCGAACACGTATCTCCGGACGAAACAATTGGGCGGTCACTCGCACGCGGTGGAACAGAGAGTGGAGTGGCTGTACGCGTTCGACGTGCACTGCAACGCCTTTGCGCCAACCTACGTCCTCCTCTATCTCCTCCAACTCCTTCTCAGTCCCTTCCTCAGACGCAGCGGATACCTCGCCAGCGCTTTCAGTTGCGTTTTATACGCCGTCGCTCTCGGCTATCACAACTACTGCGTCTTCGTCGGGTACAACGCTCTCCCTTTTCTGGAGAATACCGAATTTTTCCTCTACCCCGCCGCCGCCGCGTGCGTCCTCGCGCCGTTCGCCATCCTCGTCGCCTTCAATCCGACCAGATTTGTCTTGGGCGTGTACTTCGGCGACGTCGCCCTGTCGTGATCGTTCCCCATTAGCGCGTTCGTTGTAGTCTAGAATGTCCCCTCTCTCTCTCCCGGCGTCTCCCGTCCGTCATCTCGCGAAAGTCGCGGAATTTTCAAACCACACGAGCTGCCGAAATCTATCCAATGCCGTCCGCAGTCGTCGACGCGCGATGGCGCGCGGCGCGAAGACGACGTCGAAAAAACGACCGAACGGAGGCGCCGCGCCGCCGCCCGAGGACGCGCCGAGCGCGAGAGAGGCGTCGAGCGCGGCGATCGCCCCCGCGCTCATCGCGCTCGCGCTCGAGTGCGAACACGCGGGGGATCCTCTCGGCGCGATCAAGGCGCTGGAGACGGTGATCGCGAACGCGAAGACGCGGGCGAAGTGTTTGCCTCAGGTGGAGGCGCGGTGCCGGGTGAAGCTGGCGTCGTTGTTGCTGAAACACACGGACAACGCGCATCGGGCCAAGACGCACCTGGAGGCGGCGCAGGTGCTGTTGAAACCGTTGAAGCGATGCGAGGAGCTTCGCGCGCAGGGATTGAGTCTGTTGGGACGGACGTATAAGATGATGGGAAGTGAATACCGACGACCGAGGTTTAACGCGCTGCAGCGAGGGTTGAATATGTCGATAGGTATGCGAGAACGCGCGCCCGAGGACGCGGTGTGGACGATGTGGACGTTTCATTATTACTTGGAACACGCGGACGCGTGCATGGTGGAGGAGGATTGGACGGGGTGCGAATCGTACTTGGATGCGGGATTGCGAGTGGTGCGAACGATTCACAAGGACAGAGGATCGAGGATGGAGGTGCTATTCGCGATCGCGCAGTTGCAGCGGGCGTTGGCGCAGCGAGCGAGCGGAACCAAGGACGCGCACGTGTTCGAGGCTTCGAAGAGCGCGGAGGAGGCGATGTCGAAGATGTTGGACGAGAAAGAGCCGGCGGAAGATACGGCGCGCTTGCGATTTCATTACGCCGTTGTGCGCGCACTCGGTAAGTTGATGGAGGGAGATCCCGGCGGGGCGAAGAACGATCCGAAAAAGTTCAAGTCGCTCATGGAAGAAGTCAAACACGCGAACGATTCGGCGTACAATTGGCTTCCAGATCCCGCCGCGTTCGCGCTTGCCAAGTATTTGTCCGCCGAGATTCAGCGTCCGACGGGTAAATTGAGCCCGGCGATGGCGGAACTCACGCAGGCGAAGGATTTGGTGGACGCCGAGTTGCACAACCTCGGCGTCTTGCCTCAGGGTGGTGAAGCCCCGGAAACGAAGTCTGAGCAAGGAGAGGAAGCGTGCTCGAGATTATGGGTGACGTGCGAAGAGGAGATGCAGTATCGCGTCGCGCAAGACGCTCGTCCGTACTTGTATTTGCGCATGCTCATTCTCGAATCCATCGTGAGCATCGCCCTGACGTCGTGCAAGTACGACGTCGCCCTGGACGTGGCGTGTCAAATGGCGGACATGCTCGAGGTGTACCCGCAGACGCTGAGTCTCTTTGCCTCTCACGTGGAGATGGTCTCCGGTCACGCGCTTCACGCACTCGGTAGGTACCCCGAGGCGAGCGCCCGCTTTTCGCGAGCGGCGGCGTTGGCGAGCACTCCAAACTGGCGCGACATCGCCACGCTGTGCTCGGCGTTATCCATCTTATGCTGCGATGATGAAGACAGCGCGAGTCGTGCGTTAGAGTTAGCCAAACCCATCGTTCGCGCGTACAAGGAAAAGGACGAAACGCCGAGCGTGCTCAATCACACCTTTGCGCTCTTCGCCAGCGGGTGCGCGTTGTACGAGCAAGGTCAGTTGGACGACGCCAAGAACCATCTCGGTCGCGCGCTGAAAAAGACGTACGAACAAGGCGATAACAATCAACTCCTCGCGTCGTGTCTCAGGCTCATCTGTGGCATAGACGTCGCGAACGACGAGACTCGAGGCATGGCGGAGACGGCGTTCGGCGTCTCCAAGGAGCAAGGGGACCTCCCGCTCCAAGTCGCCGCGCTCGTCAATCTCAATCGCATCCACAGAGTCGTGAGCGCCGACGACGACAAGATGATACAGACATATGACGCGTACGAAAAACGCAAACAGAAACAATATAGCGATTACATGACGGCCATCACCGAGGACGAGACGAGCGCCGCGCGCGTCGAGCGTCTCGCCGGCGGATGAACGCGCCCCCGTCGCGGTCTAGACCCGACATTAGAATCATCACACACTCACTTTAGAATAACTCACTCAAAGATACACGCGATGAATCTGCGATTTCGTCACCTTTTTACGACACGTCGGACACTTGGACGAGTGCTTTATCGCCGCCAGCACGCACTTGGCGCAAAACACGTGTCCGCACCTCGTGCTCGTGGGATTCACGTACGCCTCCAGACACACCGCGCACTTCCCCCCCGTCCCCCCGCTCCCATCCTCCCTCCTCGCGCTCGCGGCGACGCCTCCGTTCGCCACGACCTCCGCCCGCCGTCTCGCCCGTCTTCGCGTCGCCGCCGCGCGTCCCCCCGGCGCGCGTCCCGCGGGCGTCCCCGTCAGCACGATCGGTCCCGCCGACGTCTCGCGAACGACGACGACGTCGCTCCCCGACCGTCGTCGTCGTCGTCTCTCTCGTCGTCGTCTCTCATCGGACGTCTCGCTCGTCGCTTTCGCCGTCGCCGTCGTCCCTCTCGTCTCATCCTCCCCGTCGCTCACGAGCACCACCGGCCGTCGTCCCGACGCGCTCGCGTCCCCGTTCGACCGACGGCGGGGCGCGCCCGCGTCGTCGCCGCGCGTGAGATCGACCGCGAGCGCGCCGGTCGCCATCGCCGCGCGGGCGGGACGCGACGCGCACTGACGCGAGCCGTTCCCCATTTCTCGTCTCGCGCGAGATGCGCGCGGTGACGGTCGCCCCGCGCGCGCGCGCGAGAGACGCGGCGCCGGTAGACGCGAGACAGTCGTCGTCGTCGTTCGCGACGGCGCGCGTCGCGCGCGCGCGCTCGAAGACGACGCGAATCGAATGGGCGTCGTCTCGCGGCGTCTCGGTCGGTCGGCGCCGCGTCCCGCGAGCGCCGCGCGGTGGGTTCGAGATGTTCCCGAGCGGACCTCCGGGAGGAGATCCGTCGGAGTGGACGTTGCTCGCGGCGGCGGCGATGGAGACGATTCGAGACGCGGCGTCGTTCGCGGCGACGGTGGTCGGGCTCGGGGCGGCGACGAGCGCGCAGCGAGAGAAGAACCTGCGCGCGGAGGAACAGACGCGACGGGAGTTTGGATTCATCGATGTCGTCACGGGAGGTGGGAACGATGGGAACGATGGAAGTGGCGTCGGTGGGAGCGGTGGTGACGGTGGGTGGGGGGACGACGGGGACGCCCGCGGGGGCGGCGGCGGCGACGACGGGTTCATGTGGGTGCGCGGCGGACGGAACGGATTCAAATGGTTGGGATTGTTCTTACTGTGCGCGTGGTGGTGTTACTTCATCGCGAACGATCCGTACATGGGAACGCTGTGGTTGCTGTGCGCCATCGCGTGCGGATGGGGCGTGTTCTTCATCGCCGGGGGCGTCTTCGGCGTCGGGTTTGTCGCCAACTATCTCTTGCAGCAGTACCTCGCCAACACGCTCCAGACGGACATGGAGAGCACGAACGACGGTGGATTGGTGAGTAAGCTCATGAACAACGAGCGCGAGGCGCAGATGATCAAGAGCGGACGGTACTCGAAGACGATTCCAGAGTACATTCACGAGACGGAGAACAGAAACACCCATCTCAATCCAAAGTTACCCAAGGATGTCACCATCGTCGGGACGGACACGCAAATCGCGCAAATCAAGCTCAAACCCGGCGAGGAGGTGGCGGCGAGCCCAGGGGCGATGTGTTACATGAGTTCAAACGTCATGTCCATAACCTCGCTCGGCGTCGGCGGGCTTCCGCGCGCCATCATGCGCGCGCTGGCGGGCGAACCATTCTTCATCAACACGTTTAGAAATTTAGGCGTCCAGGACGGATACATCGCCGTCGGAGGATTAGAACCGAGCGATAAGATCGCGGTGATCGACCTCAAGGATGACACCAAGCACGATATTTTGTGCGCGCGCGACTCTTACATGTGTTCCAAGGGTGACATCCGAATCACCGCGGCGGCGGCGCTGCGAACGACGGAGAAAGATTTCGATTCTCTCCTCGACATGCTCAGGTATCGCCTCGGGTTCGCCGCGCGTTTGGTGCTCTCAAAAGGCAACAGCATCTTCAACGGCGAATGGCTCATCGGCAACGGCACCGCGTGCATCACCGGTAAGGGAACCGTCGTTCGCCGTTCGCTCAAAGAGGGCGAAGAGATGGTGGTGGACGCTCGCGCCGTCATGGCCCTCGAGCGCTCCGTCGGCTACGACCTCGAGATTCAGAGTTCCCCACTCGCCGCAGTCTTCGGCGGCGCGGGTCTCTTCTTCGTCCGTCTCCACGGCCCGGGCACGTTTTACCTCCAATCCCTCCCCGCGCAGAAACAGCTCGACTCTGGCATGCGCATCGGCGGTCGAAAGTTAAAGGTAAAGACCCAATAAGACATCCTGTACACCCTAAACTCGTGAAAAATAATCCCCAACACACGTTTCACTCTTCACTTCGCGCGCTTTCCCTCTCGCGTCTTCTTCCTCGTCCTCTTCGTCCCGACGCTTCCGACTCCGCGCTCGTCCTCGCACACGATGAATCCGTGCGCCGCGTCCCCGTCGTCGTCCACCTTCTCGCACGCCTCGACCCAATTCAACCCCTGCACCCCACCGTGCGCGAGTCCGCTCAGATCGCTCACCGCGCTCTCCACCACGGGCGTCGACCGAGATTTCGCGCGCGCGCGTCGTCGAGACCGCGTGGTGAATCCACCGCCGTCCTCCTCTGAATCGCACTCCTCGTCGTCGCTTCCGAGGACGACGCGCTTGAGGGATCGGGAAAACGTGCGTATGAAGTTCATGCGAAAGACACCGCGCGCGCGCGGAGGCGCGCGATCGGCGAGCGCGAGCGTGTGAGGATGGATTCGTGATGGGCGTTTCGTTTGATTGCGCGCGCGTCTCGGGGACGCCGGGACGGGACGGAACGGGACGGATACCGCGGGAACGCTCGCGGAAGGCATCGAAGAGGACGGTATCGAAGGATTACACGCGTCGCGTTCGGTCACACGAGTGGTGAGGACTCGGAGGCGTGTGCATCCAAAGTCTCGGCGCGTTCGTCCTGCGCTCGCGCGCGTCGCCGCGCGCAGCGGACGAAGACAAAGACGAAGACGAGAAAGGCTGACGCGGAGAAGACGATAGCGAGCGCGCGTTCGGCGTCGATGCTGAAGAAGGATTTTGCGACGGAACGGGCGTGGGCGTCGGTGGGGAGACCGGCGGAGGGAACGTCTCGCGGGGGACACGCGCGCGCGAGGGCGCCGAGCGCGCCGTCGTCGGTCTCGGCGCTCGCGTTCGTCGAGGCGAGGTACCCGTCGGCGTACCGCTCGCCAAGACAGGATGGAAAGTGGCAAAACGATGCCCCGCGCGCGGTGGCTTCGCGTCGCGACGCGCACGGCGCGCTCGCGACGCACGGGTCCAATCGCGTCGCGTTGGCGGCGTACGTCGGCAACACGCTCGAGATAAAGGCGCCGCGCTCGTACTCGACGCCCTCGTACGAACACTCCTTGGCGTGACCCGACGCCCCCGGGTTTTTGCGCCGAAACGTCTCGCACCTCCATCCGCTCGGTCGGTCGTCCGACAGCGACCACGCGCGCGCTGGGTACGCGCGCGCCCACGCGTCGACGATTTCTCGCCCCGTCGGAGAATTCCGAACGCCGAAGACGCCCGCGTCGAACCCCCGCGGATGACGTCCCGCTCGACACTCGCTCGTCATCGCGCTCTCCGGGGCATAAAAGAAATCTTTATTCCCGAGCGCATCCTCGACGATCTCCGTCACCGATCGACGCGTCGTCTCGCACGTTCCGTCGTCGTCGCACGTTTCGCGCGCGTCGACGTGAAACGTCGCCTCCGGATCCAACCACACCGCTCGATCGCACCCGTACTCCTCGTTCTCCAACGCCCATTTCATCGCAAACACTTTCATCCAATTCGGTGGGTACCTCTCGATCGCGCTCGCGCCGTCGACGCGCGCGCACTCGGCGTCCTCCGCGCACGCGTCTCTCGCGGCGGCCTCCGCGCGCGCCGCGCGTCGACGCCCATCCTCCGCGCGTCGTTCCATTCGCGTCCCTCTCGCGCTCACCCCTCGACCACGACCGAGGGACGACCTCCCGGTCGTCTCCCCTCGCGTCCACCCCCCGCGCACCACGCACGTCTTCCCCGAGACGTCGTCGTCGTCCGCGCGCGCGTCTCGCTCAACACCAAAAAAATCATCGTCATCATCTCGACGACGCTCCCGCCCCTCTCGCCTCCGTTCGCGCGCGCTCGCGCGCCCCTCACGCCTGACGCGCTCGAAATCCTCCACCGCGTTCGCGCGCCACGCGTCGTCGTCCTCGAGCGCGTCTCGAGAGGACGCGCGTTCGCCGCTCGCCGCGCGCGCGGCGAACGCGCGCGAGGTCTCCACCGCCGTCGCCTCATCACCGCTCGAAAACGACGTCGACGACGACGAGGGTGACGACGAGGGTGACGCGCGTCGCCGCGCGGTACCGCGACGCGACGCGCGCGACGACGACGACATTCGGATGCAGATGCAGATGCGGATGCGGAT